>Ga0209712_10000384_pt1 | contig 40139 bp, 30 predicted proteins | sample ArcOceMetagenome_FD_187443 | JGI IMG/M metagenome (GOLD analysis project Ga0209712, IMG submission 187443) | Marine eukaryotic phytoplankton communities from Arctic Ocean - Arctic Ocean - Greenland ARC118M Metagenome (SPAdes) (version 2) | ecosystem: Environmental > Aquatic > Marine > Oceanic...
TCGACTTTGTTCCGCTAGATCCCTTCTACCGTTTTCATTTTGACGACGGCAGCCAATTCGATTATCGCGCCAGCATTGAAGACACATTAACTGAGATTCGTCGCTTTAATCCCGACGATGCTGAAGGCTATTTAAAGCTGCTTGAGAAGTCTAAAAAGGTTTACGACGTCGGCTTTAAGCAGCTGGTACATCGGCCATTCACGCGAGTCTGGGATATGGTTAAACAGATTCCCGCGCTGCTGATACTCAAATGTTATAGAAGCGTCTCGCAAATGGTGAATAGCCATTTAAAGCATCCGCTGATTCGTCAGGCATTTTCTATTCACCCACTTTTAGTCGGTGGCAATCCGTTTAAAACCACAGCTATCTACACCTTGATTCATTATCTCGAGCGTCGCTGGGGTGTGTTTTTCTGTATGGGCGGTACCGGCAAATTGGTTGAAGAGCTGGGTGCGCTGATGGAACGCCATGGCATTAAGATTCAGCTCAGTGCTGACGTCGATGAAATCATTGTTGAAAATAAGCGTGCCACTGGTGTGCGCTTGAGTAATAACCAGGTGATGAATGCCGACCTGGTAGTCTTTGGTGGCGATCCAGAAACCTGTTACAAACACCTTTTGCCGCAGAAAAAATTGCGCCTGCCGAGTATTAAAAAGCAGTACAGCATGGGTCTTTATGTTCTTTATTTTGGCACCAAAAAACTCTATCCCGATGTCGCCCATCACAGCATTTGGATGGGGCCTCGGTTTAAGCAGCTGCTTTCGGAAATTTTTGATGCCAAAGAGATGAGTGAAGATTTCTCTCTCTATGTCCATCGCCCCACCGCCACAGACAAGAGCTTTGCACCAGAGGGCTGCGAATCATTTTATGTGCTGTGCCCGGTGCCCAATCTCCAGGGCAATGTAAATTGGGAGACTGAAGGCGAGGTGCTACGCGACCGCATAGTAACTGCCCTCGAAGAGACTATACTGCCAGAACTGTCCTCAGTAATTGAAGAGGTGTTTTGGATGACCCCAGAAGATTTTGCCAAGGATTATCGCTCCATGCATGGTGCCGGTTTTTCTATCGAACCACGGCTGACCCAGTCTGCCTGGTTCCGCTTTCACAACCGCGACAGCGCAGTGAACAACCTCTATTTTGTGGGTGCAGGCACCCATCCTGGCGCCGGTCTTCCTGGCGTTGTCAGCTCAGCCAAGGTAGTAGAAGAACTGCTCACTGGTGTTGAGGTGGGTTCGGGAGGATAGATGAACAATCCAGTGCTGCCAGACTCGCCAGCTCCCAAGCAGGTATTGGCACGCCATGGAAAATCATTCTATTGGGCCAGTAAATTTCTCGGCGTTGAACTGGCCGACCGCGCCGCACGACTCTATCAATTTTGTCGCTATGTGGACGATTTAGCCGACGGTGATCTTCCCGATCGCCAAGAATCCCTTGAAGATATTCGCGCCCGCCTAGCAGGTAAAGAACTTGCCGCTGGATTAGAAATTGAAGCCTTTATAGTGCTAGCCAACAGTAACAACATCCCCCTCAGTGCCGCATCAGAGTTGCTCGACGGTATGCTCAGTGATCAAAACCCCACCGCCGTTGCCGACGAAGCCGAGTTATTGCGCTACTGTCACGCCGTGGCAGGCACCGTGGGCCTAATGATGTGCCGCGTACTTAACTGCGTAGAACCCCGCGCCGACAGTTTTGCCATTGATTTAGGGGTGGCCATGCAACTCACTAATATCTCTCGGGATATATTGGAAGACGCCAAGATGGGGCGGCGTTATCTACCCGCTAGCTGGGCTAACTTTACTCCGGCACAGATTGCTAAAGCAGGATTGGGAGATGAGGACACTGACTGCCGTGAGCATGTAGCAGATGGTATAGCCCGCCTGTTAGATTTATCAGAGCAGTACTATGCCAGTGCACTGCTCGGCATACGCCTATTACCCTTTCGGTCAAGACTCTCCATTGCCATAGCACTGCGTGTCTATCGCCAAATTGGCTGGGTACTGAGACGCCGAAACCTAGCCTGGTGGCAGGGCCGAGTTATGGTAACCGGCGGCGAAAAAGCACTGCTTAGCCTGCGCAGCCTGGCGGATTTACGCCCAATAAAAGTACCGCCACATCGTACTCAGCTGCATCAGCATCTGCAGGGATTAGCCGGTGTCCAGTAATCCTATAGAACTGGATATCGCCATTATTGGTGGCGGCAGCGCAGGTATGGGATTGGCCTCCAAATTAGACAATCTGTCTGCTGCCGTATTTGAACCTAAGACTGCAGCAGAACGCGACTGCAGCTGGGCGCTGTGGGCGCAACCAGAGCAATTAGAAGCACTGAGTCCCGCCATCAGAGGCAGCTGGGATAAATGGCGGTTGATTGATCACAGTGGCGAAATTGTCCACCAAAGTAATGAATACCGCTACACCAGCCTTAGCTCAGGGCAATATTTGCAGCATTGCGAAGCCAGCTTAAAAGACTCCGTGAGCCTAGTCAGAGCAGCCGTTGACGATCTGGCACCAGAGGAGAACGGCGGGCAATTTAATGCCGACGGGCAAACCTATAACGCCAAAACCATCTATGACAGTCGCCCCCCAACAATGGCTGACAACAGCCTGCGTCAGCACTTTATTGGCTGGGAAATAAGCACCACCGAACCCGTAACCAATGCGGATATTGCCACCTTGATGGATTTTCGCGTCGACCAGTCTCGCGGCCTGCACTTTATTTATGTACTGCCCTACTCCGATCGGCATCTACTCGTAGAATCGACCATGATTTCAAACCAGCTCGAAGATAAAGGCTGGTACCGCAATGCCATCAGTCAGTGGCTCGCCGACCGCAAAATAGAGATACAGTCTCAGCTGCGAGAAGAATATGGCGTGATTCCCATGGCAACAGTGCAACCACAGAATACGCAGGTGGCTAATATTGGCGCGGCGGGCGGTTCTGTACGGCTATCTTCAGGCTACGCATTCAGTACGATTCAAGCTCAGATGGCGACACTGGCAGAGGCCATAAATACCGGTGAGCGCGACGTGCCTGCAGCCTTTTCGAGACGCCTAATCTTTATGGATAAGGTATTTAATCGCGCTCTTAATAGCCAACCAGATCGTGGCGTGGGTTTATTTATGGGGACAGGTAAGGCCCTAAATGCTGAACAATTTGCGCAGTTTATGCTCGGCAGTGCTGGCGTTATGGAATGGGCGAAAGTCATTATGGCCATGCCCAAATGGGCCTTTATAAAGGCAGCTGTGACCCAGCTCTTTAGTCGCCATGACTAGCTGGGATCTAGCCGCCATTGCAGCGGTAATGCTTTTTGGGGTGCCTCATGGCGGCCTAGATGGCGCAGTGGCACGACGCATTGGCTGGTCTCAGGGCACAACTGCATGGCTTGGGTTCCACATAGGGTATATAGCGCTGGCAGCCTTGGTCGTCTGGTTTTGGTGGCAATGGCCCACACCGGCCCTGGCGATATTTTTAATTATCTCCGCGCTGCACTTTGGCCAGAGTGATATTGCCAACATTCCGCCGTCTATCAACGACAGACCCAATAATCGATGGCTGCCTCTCGTCGCCCATGGTGGCCTTGTCTCTATCGCTATTCCCAGCTTGCAACCGACCGCCGTAGAACCACTTTTTGCCATCTTAGTGGGCGACAAAGGCGCGGCCATGCTGCTCCAATCGATTGGCGCATTATTTTTACCTTGGCTTCTGAGCTTCGCCGGCTATGCTGTTTATGCCTCGAAAAATCCGGCGTGGCGAAAACCGCTCAACAGCCTGATCACCCAACTAATACTGGTGTTCTTGCTCCCGCCGCTTATTAGCTTCGCCCTGTATTTTTGCCTCTGGCACAGCCGCAGTCACACCTTGCGGATATGGCAGAGTATTGAAGATGATAGGGAACGCAGACGCAGTTTTATTGAGGCCGCAATCTATAGCCTGATGGCCTGGGCTGCCGCGCTAGTGTTTTTATTGTTTTTTCAGGGGTCCCTGTCTGCATCTATAGTACAGTTAACCTTTATTGGTCTCGCCGCACTGACAGTTCCGCATATGTTACTCGTCGACCTGGCCTTCAACACTAAACAGCAGAGGCTGTTGCCATGACCAATATAAGTAATCGCAAAGACGACCATATTCAGCTGGCCCTCGAGACACGTCATCAATCTCAGTTGGGTAGCCGTTTCGATCGCCTAACCTTTGAACACAGTGGCCTCCCAGAGCTGGCTCTAGACGACATAGACATTGCCTGTCACTTTTTAGGCCGCCCTATTTCCGCACCCTTTATGATCGGCGCCATGACCGGCGGCTGCAACGACGGAGAGCTGATTAATCAGCATCTAGCTGAGGCCGCAGAACATTGCCATATACCCATGGCGCTGGGATCACAGCGCGCCGCCCTAGAACAGGGTCTGGCACAGAATGTGCGCCGCTGGGCACCCAATGCAACAATACTGGGCAATCTTGGTGCTACCCAGTTACAGCAATCCGGCTTGGATCTAGCCAAACGCGCGGTAGAAAGCGTTGATGCCAATGCCCTGATAATCCATTTAAATCCCCTACAAGAGCTAGTACAGCCGAACGGAGACAGAGACTGGAATTTGGTGCTCGACGCCATTCAAAACTGCGCTAGTGAGCTCTCTGTGCCCGTTATTGTTAAAGAGGTAGGTTCAGGCATTGGCGCCAGTACCGCGCAAAAACTGGTGGGTGCGGGTGTGCAGTGGATTGAAGTAGCAGGTCGCGGCGGCACGAGCTGGGCGAGTATTGAACTAGCACGCAATGACTCCACCAGAGAGCAGCAAATTGCCGCACCTTTTGTCGACTGGGGGATGGATACAGTTGACCTACTATCCCAGGTTCGCAGTGCTTGCGCCGACGTAAACATGATTGGTTCCGGCGGTGTACGCAACGGTGTGGATATTGCCAAATGCATCCGTTTAGGCGCCCAGATGTCAGCCTTGGCCCAGCCTTTTTTAGCGCCGGCTCTGGAGTCTTCGGAAGCTGTTATCGAAAAAATAGAGATTCTTCAGGAGCAGCTGCGCTGGACCCTGTTTTTGACCGCCAGCCAAAACCTTATGGCATTGCGATCTGCGCCTCTGATTTAAGAGCGATTCAGTAGACAGCCCGACCCAAGGCTGGTTAAATCCCCCTCAAAATAACCATAATAGGTACTCAATCTTGTCCAATATTCAATGGCAAATTAACGCAGGCATAGGTCTGATTACTCTCGACCGACCCAAGGCACTTAATGCCCTGTCACTGGATATGGTGCGCGATCTACACAGCCTATTAACCGATTGGCAGGGAAACCCAGAAATAGAAGCGGTGGCCATACGTGGCTCCAACAAAATGGGCCCCTTTGGCGCCTTCTGTGCCGGCGGTGATATTCGCTTTTTTCACGAGGCCGCAATTACCAACGACCCTGCTCTGGAAGATTTTTTTACTGAGGAATACAGCCTCAACCATTTAATTTTTACCTACCCCAAACCCTATATCGCCTTTATGGACGGCATAGTCATGGGCGGCGGCATGGGCATCAGCCAGGGTGCAAGCCTACGCATCGTCACTGAGCGCAGTAAATTGGCCATGCCAGAGACCAATATCGGCCTATTTCCGGATGTTGGCGGCGGCTACTTTCTCGGGCGTTGTCCGGGCGCCAGCGGTGAATATTTAGCCCTGACCGGACAGCTAATGCTGGGCGCCGAAGCCATTGCGGTAGACCTAGCCGACGCGGTCGTCGATAGCGCGGATATGCCCGCATTATGGGATTCATTAACCAGCGACCCCGAACTTACGGTCTCAGAGCGTGTAGAAGCCCTCCACGACAAATTGGAGACCTCCGCTGAGATAGCCTCACCTGAGTGGCTACACCCCAGCATCGACAGTATCTTTGCCCTTGAGACAATTAAAGATATCGCTGCAGCACTGGAAAATGACGGATCGGATTGGGCGGCACAGACCTTAGATGTACTGCATAAACGCTCGCCGCTAATGCTCCATGTTGTCCTCAAGCAAATACGTACCGGCAGAACATTAAGTCTGGCCGATGATCTGCGTATGGAGCGTGATTTAGTTCACCACTGCTTCCACACCGACCACCTTGGTCGTTCAGGTCACAGCAGCGAAACGGTTGAAGGTATTCGCGCACTCGCCATCGACAAAGACCACAACCCAGCCTGGAAACCAGCCCATATTGAAGATGTAACGCCAGATATGGTGGAACCCTTCTTTGCAAGCCCCTGGACAGGCATGACCCATCCACTGGCACTACTGAAGTAATCTGCAATGCATCTTCATGAAGAGCAAATAACCTGCCCCTATTGCTGGGAGAGCATCACCTTGCTGGTGGATCCCTCAGAATCTCAGACCTACACCGAAGACTGTTTCGTTTGCTGCCGGCCTATTTTGGTCAGCACTGAGGTTGCAGGAGAGCATATTGCCGTGCAGGTCACCCAAGAAGATTTGGGCTTTTAATCGGCCCTGTCTAGAAAATTCGATCGCGCCTTACACCTGCAATTAAGAGTAACAGCCCTCAAATCATATGCTGTTCAGTCGCCTTTTTGCATAACAGCCATCGACCCTCTCTAAAATTTCTATTGAATTGCCTAAATATCCCAACTATTACTGAAATGTGGTTTGGGGAAATCATGTATCTAATTTTAGGCCGTATTATTATAAGAATTGACCTAAGTAACATCTCCTGCAATGGCCACATGTCAAAACATGTATTCGTTTGACCGGCGCACCTATATCTGATCTAGCACCTGTCACGAATCTATAAGGACAATTATCTTACAGGAGGTAGTTATGTCACTTTTAACCGTGCCATATAAGCAATCATCAATTAGCCTAGTTATCGCTGGGTGCCTAGTACCCTTACTTTTTTCCACAGCGACAGTCACTCAAGCACAGGAACTAAGACGCAGTAGTAGCAATATTCTCATGGAGGAAGTTACTGTCACCGCCCGCAAACGGGAGGAAGCCATTAAGGATGTTCCCCTATCAATTACCGCGTTTAACGGCGATCAGCTTGAAACATTAAAGATCCGCGATCTCACTAACCTAGCCGTCACCATGCCCAATGTCGCACTGGATGATATCGGCACCTCAAGAGGTGTTGCCAATTTCTCCATACGCGGTCTTGGGGTCAACAGCTCCATCCCCTCAATTGACCCCACCGTGGGCGTATTTGTCGATGGGATTTATATGGGCCTCAATAGCGGCATTATCTTTGATACCTTCGATTTAGACAGTATCGAAGTGCTGCGCGGCCCCCAGGGAACATTGTTTGGACGCAATGTCACCGGCGGCGCCGTGCTCATTAATACTGCCCTTCCAGGTGACGAGTTCGAGGCCAAGTCCCGTATTGCCATAGATGGCGGTAGTGACAATGGCCCCAACAACACCTATATTCAGGCCACCGCTGGAGGCCCAATAAATGATGATCTTAAAGCGAAAGTAAGTGTTCACTTCAACGATGATGGAGGCTGGTTTACCAACAGCTTTGATGGCGGTGATTTTGGACAGATTGAGCAATTTATGATTCGCCCAGTGGTGGTTTACAGCCCCAGTGATACCTTTGAAATGATCACCCGATTTGAATACAGCAAAACCTCTGGTGATGGACCAGCAGCCCAGTCCCACATGAGCGGTACAGGAACAACAGGCGCGGTAGCCAGCTTTGATCGCAATAGCTTTGACTTCTCTATTGATGAAAAAGGTTTTCAGGATACCGAAACTAAATTCCTAGCATCAGAAGTAAACTGGGATGTCGATTTTGGTGAGGGCACCATTACCAATATCTTTGGCTGGCGTGACTTTAGCCAGAGTAACAATGGTGACATTGATGCCCAACCGGCTCACTTCTTTCACGCACCCGCCTGGCTAGAAGCGGAGCAATTCAGTAATGAGCTGCGTTATATCGGTACCTTTGATAATCGCACTACAGTCACTGCCGGATTGTTTTACTTCACCAATGACCTAACCTACCACGAGCGTCGAGTCTTACTGGGTGGAGCATTAACTCAAGATGGCGGCGGCGACTACGAGGTAACGACCAAGGCAGTCTTTGCCTCCGTGGACTATGCCGTTAATGATAGTCTCACCCTGACCGCTGGCGCGCGCTTTACTGACGAGGAAAAAGATGTCGAAATCGCCTCTTTAATCGCCAATGTAAATAGCCCCTGCAAGGTCACCGAGGGCACCTGTCCGTTTGATTTCGCCGACGGTGAATCCTGGGACAGTTTCTCACCTAAGGTTGGCGCATCCTATGCCTTTGATGACGACTCTCAAGTCTATGGCCACTGGACAAGAGGATTCCGTTCTGGAGGCTACAATCTGCGCAATACCTCGGGAGACTTAGTTAACAATGGTCCCGGCCCCTTTGATCAGGAAACTGTTGAGACTGTGGAGTTTGGTTATAAAACCCAGCTAGGTGATCGCGGGCGTTTAAATGCCGCTATTTTCAATACCCAAGTTGACGACATGCAACGGGAGGTTAATCTCGCTGACCCAGTATCAGGCGTAGTACAGATCATCAAAAACACCGCGGATGCAACAATAAATGGTATCGAAGTCGATGGTGCCTACAGCCTCACGGACGATCTATTCTTCAGCGCTTCTGTGGGTTGGATAGACAGTGAGTATGATCGCGTACTGTTTGATATTAGTGGCGACGGCACGATCGATAGTGCAGATTTAGCACTCGACCTGCCGCGAGCGGCCAAACTCACTTACAACGTTAGTTTGTCGCGGGATGATAATGTCGGAACCTGGCTGGTCAGCTCGCGAATAAGCGTATCCCATCGCGATGAGTCAGCCTATCTCGACAATAACCTGGGCTCAATTAATGAACAGGATATTATCGATGCCGGCATTGATATGTACTCGGGAGATGGCCACTGGAGTATTGGCATCTATGCCAAAAACCTCACTGACCAAGTAAAACATGGCGGCGATACTCAGCTGCCAGCAACTATTGGTCCAGCAGCGCTCGGCGGTACTTTTTCACCCCTAGCCAAAGGACGCATCATAGGCGCAGAGGTTACCTATAACTTCTAACCTAAAATCTGGCCGACACGTCAAATAGCAACCAAGAGCCGCGAACAGAGCAATCAGTTCGCGGCTTTTAACTGTATGATCACCAACCTAACGAGACTCCTCCAAAACAGGCTGTAAAAAAATGGCGCTCAGTGCAACCATCTGCAAAGCAGAACTTAACATTATCGATATGGATCGCCATTATTATCAACAGCACAGTCTCACTCTGGCGCAGCACCCCTCCGAAACCGATCAGCGCCTTATGGTCAGACTACTGGTATTCGCCCTACATGCCAGCGAGTCACTCAGCTTTACCAAAGGCCTGAGCACTGACGATGAACCCGACCTCTGGCAAAAAAGCCTCAGCGACGATATTGAACTCTGGATTGAGTTGGGACAGCCCAGCGAAAAGCGTCTAAAAAAAGCCTGTGGTCGATCTCAGCAAGTGATTGTTTATACCTATGGTTCAGCCGCTAAGTGGTGGCAACAGATGCAGCCACAAATTGCCCGTTTTAAAAATATTACTGTCTATCATCTGGATACAGAAACCACTGAAATACTGCAGACAATGAAACAGCGCAACCTCGATATTCAGGTCAGTATTCAGGATCAAGAAGTCACCTTTCACAGCGACAATCAGTCCCTCAGTTTCGTCCCCGAAATAAAAGTCCAAATCGAGCAAAAAAGCTAAAAATTTCCTTTGTAATTTTGTATTTCGAGAGTACTCTGGCGAAAAATCCATAGAGTCATTTTGCAATGCCCGTTAAAACCCTTTTTAGTATCTGGCCGCTCTTTGCAGGCCTGTCACTTATTGGCCTCGCCGTTGGCGTACAGGGCAGTTTGTTAGGCGTGCGCGCTGAATTAGAAGGCTTTGATGACTATCTAATTGGCCTACTAATGTCCTGCTACTTTGCTGGCTTTTTAGCGGGTTCTTTACTGACGCCAAAAATGATTCAGCGAGTTGGCCATATTCGCATGTTTGCCGCACTATCTGCAGTGGCCTCGGTTACCATTTTGATCCATGCCATTTATATTGAACCGTGGGCCTGGGCATTAATGCGCCTGCTAACCGGCTTCGCGTTTTCAACCATCTATGTAGTTTCAGAAAGCTGGCTTAACCAGGCGTCGACCAATGCCAATCGCGGCCAGACCCTCTCTATTTACACCAGTATTTTGTTGGCTGGCATTTGCGCCGGGCAGTTTATGCTCAACCTGGCCAACCCACTCGACTTCACATTGTTTATTTTAATTTCAGTGATGGTGAGTGTCGCCGCCGTACCCATCTTACTGTCGCCAATTGAAACACCTGCCATCGAAGAAACCGAGCGCGTGAGTATTAGCCACCTGTGGTATCGCACACCCATGGGCGTTACGGGCATTGTTCTATCCCAATGGGTATCTAGTATTCTGTTTGGTATGGGCGCGGTATACGGTACTAAGCTCGGCATGAGCATTTCTGAGATCGCCAGCTTCATGGGTGCGATGATGGCCGGCGGAATGATCCTGCAGTGGCCCTTGGGGAAAATTTCCGACATGGTAGATCGTCGCTGGGTTATTGGCTTCGCCTGTTTATTTGCCGTGGCCTTTGCGCTGTTGATCAGCGGCGAATCAGAGGCCTCACCAAAACTCTACACGCTGATATTCTTGTTTGGCGGCTGCGCACTATCGCTCTATTCGTTGGTCGTGGCACTAACCAACGATCACCTGCGCCCCAGCGAAATTGTTCCCGCCAGCGGCACCGTCGTACTAATTGCTGGATTAACCTCCATCACCGGCCCGATCACCGCCGTGTTTTGGTTACAGCTGTTTGGCCTGCAAAGCTTTTTCCAGTTACTCGCCGTCGCCCTATTATTATTGGCGGGCATTAGTATCTGGCGAGTACTGACCATTCCTGCACTGCCGACAGAATACAAAACTCAGTCCACGTTGCAAGCAGCCGCAATTCCTGTGGGAACCGTACTCCATGCGGAGGAAGAACCTGTATAGTGAAGTGATCGCTCCATCAACAGAGAGCGTACCCAGTATTATAAATACTAATAATAAAAAGGTACTTAAAGTGCGCTTATTTATAACTCTCTCTTTTCTGATTTTACTCACTGGCTGCGCCGAAAAATTTAATCCGGCAAACTATCTACAACTCAACGAACAATATGACGTTGTTATTGAGCGCGACCATCTTGGTGTGCCTCATGTTATGGGTGAGCGCGATGTGGATGCCGCCTTTGGTTTTGCCTATGCCCAATCCGAAGACAACTGGCAGGTAATCCACGACAGCATTACTTTATACCGTGGTACCAATGCCGCAGAAAATGGCAAAGATGCGGCCATTTTTGATTTTCTGATTAAATGGCTAGGCTTTTGGGAGACCATTGAAGCTGATTACGAGACTAAGCTCACCGCAGACACTCGCGCCTATATAGAAGCCTTTGCCGACGGCATCAATTACTATGCTGCGCTGCATCCAGAACAGACCAATCGCAATGTTTTTCCGATCAGTGGCAAGGATGTTGTGGCAGGTTATATGCTGCGCCATTTGCTGTTTTATGGGTTTGATTCGGTGCTGACCGAGATCTATGCCGAGGAACGTCAGCGCAGTATTAGCCTAGGGCCAAACACAGACGTTACCGCCAAAGGATTGCAAAGCCACGGCGTCACTTACAACAATGTACCCGTAGGCTCCAACGCCTTTACCGTATCCCCCCACTTTAGTACCGATGGCGCCACGCGCTTAGCCATTAACTCCCACCAGCCCACCACCGGCCCAGTGGCCTGGTATGAGGCCCATATTCAAAGTAACGAAGGGCTCAATATTATGGGCGGCCTATTCCCCAGCAGTGTCACCGTGGGTGTCGGTTTTACTGAAAATCTTGGCTGGGGTGCAACGGTTAACAAACCTGATCTGGTGGATGTCTTTGTACTGGATATAGATCCCAATGACCCCATGCGCTACAAACTTGATGGTGAGTGGAAAACATTAGAAGCCCGCGATCTTGATGTCGATGTAAAAGTCTTTGGCTTCTTTAACTGGACCTCAACCCAGGTAGGTCTCAGATCTGTTCACGGGCCAGTATTGCGCACCGACCACGGCACCTATGCCATTCGTTACGCGGGTATGAATGAGCTGCGTCAGGTAGAACAGTGGTTGGCCATGAACAAGGCACAGACATTTGAAGACTGGCGCGACGCACTGCGCATGCAGGCCTTTGCCAGCTTTAACTTTGTCTACGCCGATCGTGAAGGCAACACCATGTTTGTGCATAATTCATTAACCCCAAATCGAGTGGCCGGTTATGACTGGACTCAGTATTTACCGGGGGATGACAGCAGCCTAATCTGGGACAGCTACATGCCCTTTGACGATCTGCCTCAGGTTATCAACCCCAAGTCGGGTTACATCCACAGCGCCAACCAAAGTCCCTTCCGTGTCACCGCAGAAAGCGATAACCCGATCAAAGCCAACTATCGCATTGAAGACGGTTTTCCCACTCGCATGACCAATAGAGCGGATCGCGGGCTAGAATTATTTTCCGAGCTGGGCCCCATTTCAGAACAAGAGTTCTCGGACATCAAGCATGACAAAAGCTTCAGTAAAAACTCTCGATCAATGGCTTTTCTCAATAAGCTTATGGCGTTGGATTTAACTGATGCTACCCCGCTATATCAGGATGCCCAGCAAGTCATTGCCCAATGGGATCGCAACACTAATATAGAGAACCGTGGCGCAGCCATAAGCAGCTGTGTGATTGGTAGCGAATGGCTGTCAGAACAGAAAGGCACCCCAGTGCCCGATCCAATGGAGCAGCTAACCCGCTGTGCTGATCTTCTGATGGCTAAAACCGGCCGCTTAGACCCTCTCTGGGGCGATGTTAGCCGCCATGTCCGCGGTGACCTAAATATCCCCGTGGGCGGTGGCCCAGATACCTTGCGCGCCATCTATGGTTTGGGCATGGAAGAAGATGGTTTCCTAACCAACGTTGCCGGTGATGGACTCTACTATCTACTGGCATGGGATGCCGAGGGCAAGCAAAAAGTGCGTGGTATTCATCAGTACGGGTCGGCCACAGAAGATCAATCCTCACCTCATTATGCCGATCAGGCCCAAGACTATGTTGACGAGGTACTTCACGATCCACTATTTGATCCAGCGCTTAGAGCGCCACTGGTTAAACGACGCTATGCCCCTGGCGAGTAAGGTATAGGTTTACTGTTTAGCGCTGAATTAAAAACTCAGGAACGGTAGCCGCTGCGTAGACCGCTTGCTTATATCGCTCAGCTTCGGAAACCACAGCCAAATTCGAAATCATTGCTGATCTGGTCCCTGTATTCTGTGTTTGGGCAAGCTGCCCAGCATTCAGATACAGGTCCAGATAATCCACCAGAGCTGTGGCTTTTACAGTTTCATCGCCGACACTAAGATTCCATACCGCCTCCAAGCGGGAGTAATTTAAGCGAACCGTAAATTGCTCAATACTGTAATTGGGATGTTCAAGCGTGTACTGGTTATAGCGCACAAAATTGTCGTTAATTATGCGATGGTAACTATTAAAGCGATTGAACAACTGACTCTCGGTCACTAGCTGTAACTCTGGAGACACCAGAGAATTACTGGCAATTGCACCGGTTGGTGAAAAGTCCGGCGAGAAAAAATTAAAGACTGAGGGCGCGTGCAAAGCAGCTTGTCCAATATTGGCATTCGCCGTTCGCATTAAACTGACGCCAGCATCAAATTGATCAATATAAAGATAATTTAAACCCTCGACACCATTCACCTCAGACTGCCCCAGTGGAATTTCGGACGCGGCTTCAAACAGCCTTAAAATAGCCGACAACTGCAATAGAGGTTCTTTTAACTTGCCGAAGGTTGTGCTGTTCACCACTGCAGGGTTGCGCGCTTCAACATCTAACAAGATGGTGCGAATAACCGCCTTGAGGTCGCCGGTTTGACCAAAGGCATTCGCCACTCGTTCAATATAATTCGGGCTGGGGTTTGAGGTGACAAAGCGCTGAATTAACTGGCGTGCAATAAAAGGTGCCGTGCTGCTGTGACTCACTAATCCATTGAGCACAGTGTCTAGCTCTGCCTCCGCAGTCTCAGCATCCATCATAGGATTAGCTGCAATAAGTAGCGTCTGTCCGTCATCAGAAAATAACGCTTTTTCGGTAAAATCGTGGAAGTCCGAAAAGTACTTCATCGGTGCAGTCCAACGAAATTCGTATTCATTGATATCAGAGCCGCGATAAAAATCGTCATTGTCGACACTGACACCATCAACAGCGAGTCGACTAAAACTCAGGCCGGTAAAAACCTTGGCCATCTGTTTGATCACATCGTTGTCGTAGGTTGGCACCGGTAAATTATCTTCCCCTAAAATAACGTTCCCATTTTTCTGTCGTCTGACTAACCCAAAAGTAAATAGTTGCATCACTTCACGGGCATAGTTTTCATCCGGATAATAGCCACTAACTGGATCGGCTTTTTGGTTGCGCAGGTGGCTGAGATAAACGCCCATTATTGGATGTAATGTTACCTCTTCAAGAGTCTGGCGATAGGTCCCAAAGGCATTGGCAGCTAGCATATTCCAGTAATCGGAAAGCCCACGGTAGGCATTATTCACCGTTGCATTCTGCTCACTTACCACCAGTATTTCACTGAGAGCAAACGCCATTCGTTGGCGCAACTGATCGCGGCCATACAGCGCTATTGGCCAGAAAGAATCCATCCGAATATTGCTTCCAAATTCTTCCTCGAATAGAGGAACAGTTGCATCAACCAGCGAAAGCATACTGGTTTGCGGTGTATCAAACTGCTGTTCAATCCAATCGGAATAAACCTGAATTCGATTGCTACCATCAGCTTCTATCTGCCCGCGCAGTTCGCCATAGCTGTTGGGAGTTGGCCCAAATGTAGCCTGAGTTAAAAAACGTATAATATCCTTATCTACCTGGTCGGTGGTTAATGGCGTCTCCTCTGGTTGCTCTATCGTTGCATCATAGATTAGGGTGGCGAAGATCTCCCCACTGGGATAATTAGCGGTGTGAATATTTACGAAGAATTCGCCACTAAATAGCGCATCGAGCATTTGCTGCTCATTGACAAAGATGCCTCCTGGCGCCAAATCCCAAAAGTAACTCGACAGAAATCCGCTAAACTCAATTTCTTTAACTTTGGTACCCGAAGGTGCCAAGTGAACATGCTGGTCAGTTTGCATCGAGCCCAGGTTGGAAAAACTATAGCTCAACAGGCCAGATTCATTGTCCCCCTGCAATATAAAGCTAAGAACCCCAGAGGCCTGGGTGACCGCATTGGTCTGAGCGCTAAAGCTACCCAGAAACACTTTTTGATTGGCGCTATCGTTGGTCGCATCTACGATACTTAAAGCAGCAGTCTGATCAGCGCTTAGGTTATAGCTACTGCCATCAACTAGACTAACCAACAGCGCTTCAGGAACCTCATTAATAGTATCAACAACGGGTCGAACCTCAATTATCCTCGAGTTTTGGTTCGCGCTAAGCTCAAAGTCAGCACCGACATCTCCACCGTCGCTATATGTTAGCTGATAGTCACTGGCCGATGCCGTGCCCTTAGTTAAATCAGCATTAGTAATAAACTCATAGGCAACACTGATTGCACTCCCGCCCCCAGTGCGACTAATCTTAAACCTGGCAATCTGATTATTCTGTTCAACGGCCTGGGCAGCCATGACAGTCAAACTTACGATAATTGGCTGCGCGAGAGGCGCCGGTGCGCTAGTGCTACTTCCACCCCCGCCGCCACAGCCTATCAATAATATTGTTGTCGCCATTAGTGCTATTAGAGATTTCATAGTGCCTCTCCATACATCGGAGCACCGTTTATAAAACCAAGGTTCTCGCCAATATCAAAGGGACTTGGAAAATTATCGAGTGTAGGAAACAGTCCGTTTAAATCAGACTCTGCAACACCCATCCAATTGGCTGCAATCGCTGCACATTGTGAATTTGCAGTGGTTGGAATCCACCGGCCACGGTCAGTATCTAAGCCCTCATCGAGAGCAAGATTAGGGTGCGAGCCAAAGAATCGCCCACCGTTGACCATTTCACCCATCACCATCATATGCCCTCCCCAGCCGTGGTCGGTACCGGACTCAACAGGATCATTACCATTGGGAGTAAAGGTTCTGGCAAACTCCGAACACACCATCGTTAAAACCTTATCAAAGTCTCCCTGGGCAGCCAGACAATCTTTGAACGCCCTTAATGAGGCACTGAGGTCTGCCATCAAAACATCATGGTCTGGCAGCAGCTTCTGATGATTATCAAAACCGCCAGCGCTAACAAAATAAACGGGCCGATTGTTATTGGTATTGGAGCGCCCGGCAATCATCTTGGCCAGGGTCTTAAGTTGTCGGCTAAGATCACTGTTAGTGCTACCCGAGGCAGTAAAAATTTCGTCATAGTCCACACCATTGGACTCCGCCTCCTGAAAAGCGGCCAGCATAATAGTTTTAGCCAACTGTGCAGAATCAAAGGTATTACGATATTTTTGCGCCATTAAATGGGACGAAGAATCGGTGGACTGCATCGATGACTCAACGATTGCTTGTCGATAACCATAAAAGCCATACAGCGGCGCGACCCCATCTCTCCCTAGAGCATAGGTATTAATTAAGCTATCACGAGTCACTTGAAAAGAATTGAGGCCTGATACAGATATGAGTGGCGACACCTGGTTGTCTGTATTGTATGGCGTCAACATCTCAGCCATGCGTCCACCCCAACCATATCTAAATGGATTGGTTGGCTCGCTCTGCAGTTGACGCTCTTGGTCTGTATGTGAATAAAGTTGTGGTGGCAGATCTGCCACTCCAGAAAAATACTGCTCTCGCGTTAAAGGCATTACCAGGTTACCAGTATTGCAGATAACGGACAGATGCTGATTATTGAACAGCTCAGCCATTGCCGAACAAGAGGGATGCATCGCGAATTCGGCTGAATCAGTACCCTCGTTTACCCTCGCAGGGCTAACAAGATTGAGGCTGTGCAGACCTGCCTCCGGAAGCGCCACAATACCGCGACCAAGCTCATAGTTACTGCGCAGCTCACCACTACCCGTCGGTACAACCATATTGAAACAGTCATTGCCGCCAGACAGTATAATAAACACCAGCGCCTTATAATCGTTGGGATCATTAGGGTCAGCCATGACATCGTTGGCATTCAGCAACCCCAACATACCCAGAGAGTTTGCTGCAACGGCAGTAGCCACGGAATACTGGGACGATTTTTTTAGAAATTTGCGACGGGAAATGCCTTGGTTTTGGATCACGAAAACCACCTTGAAAAGCGTTATTTTTTTTATTATTTTGGCTTATCCACCACAGATCATATCTTAGGGGTCTAGCCACTTTCGTATAGCTGGATAACCAAGCCCATCATTCACTTTCCGTAAGCCCTTGCATTTGTCTGTCCAGACCACGAAAATACGGCCTTAGCAGCATTCCCCTACACAAGAGTTCGTTATGTCTATTCAGTGGTATCCAGGTCATATGCACAAGGCCAGCAAGGAGATGATTGAGACATTGCCTCTGGTTAACGTCGTTATAGAAGTACTCGACGCGCGCATCCCCTACAGCAGTTCAAATCCGTTTATCGGTGAACTCTGCACTGAAAAGCCCTATATCAAACTCCTCAATAAAACTGACTTAGCCGACCCAGAGATCACTCTCCAGTGGCAGGAATATTTTGAGCAGAGAAGTAACACCAGAACCCTGGCGCTGGATTTAAAGAACCATGATCCCAGCAAACAGATTATTGACCTGATCAACAAACTCAGCCCGCAAAAAGAAGGCCGCAACACATTGGCCATGGTCACTGGCATTCCCAATGTCGGAAAGTCCACCCTGATTAATTGCCTCGCCGGCAAACATATCACCAAGACCGGTGACGAGCCCGCAGTCACCAAAGGCCAGCAGCGTATTAATCTTCGCAATGGCATTATGTTGCTGGATACCCCAGGTATTCTCTGGCCAAAAATTGAAAACCCTCAGGGCAGCTATCGTCTTGGTACCACAGGCGCCATTAAAGACACTGCCGTGAGCTACGAAGATTTAGCCTACTTTGGTGCGGAATTTTTACTCGAGAAATATCCCGAGCGCCTCAAAGAGCGCTACAACATTCTGGAATTACCCAAAACAGAAATAGGACTTCTAGAATTGATTGGCGCTCAGCGTGGCTGTTTACGCGCCGGCGGACGAGTCGACCTGGAGCGAGTTTCAACCATTTTCATTAATGAGTTACGCGCTGGCATGTTAGGCCCGCTGGGATTTGAAACCCCAGAAGTCATAGAAGCTGAGTTAGAACAGGTCGCGATTATAAAAGCCGAAAAAGAAGAACGGGAAAAGCTGCGGCTAGAAAAGGCTGCAGCCCGCCGCAGAAAAGCTAAGGCTAACCGAAAATAATAGCCTGTGGGGTGCTATAAAAGAAATTTCGCCTTGCTCCCAAACATCTATTGAAACTCGCCACTAGCTAACTAGAAGGTCTTTAGCTTTTCCAAAAACTGCCGACTCTGAAAATCTCTTAATGCCTGTTCAAGCTCAGTATTTGTATTCATTACAAAAGGGCCATATTGCGCTATAGGCTCATCAATCGGCCGGCCACTGAGCACCAACAATTCTGCCCCAGAAGACCCTGCCGTTAACTGTAAAGATTCCCCTTGCCCATAGATACCAAGCTCCCGCTCCGCTAACAAATCCGTCTTACCTTTATAAAGATACGTGTTCGCAGAATATTCTGCATTGAACAGTAGCTCCACAGATTCCTTCGGTAGCAACTGTACATCCAGCAATACAGGCTGTGTAGTGGCTTCTCTAATCTGCCCTTGCACAACTACGTTATCGATTGTCACATCACCCGCAATAACCCGAACATGGCCCCCGTTGGCTAACCGCTGCTCATTAATGCTGGCAGCGACAATCTCCTGATAAGCGGCGGGCTGCATTTTTTCGGCGGCGGGTAAATTCAGCCAGATTTGAAAGCCATGCAATAAACCCTGCTCTTGCTCTGGCATTTCCGAGTGAAGCACTTCGGCGCCCGCGGTCATCCACTGCACATCACCAGCGCCAATAATCCCCTCGTTACCCATATGATCGCGATGCCGCATACGCCCGGCTTTCATATAAGTAATGGTTTCAAAACCACGATGCGGGTGCTCGGGAAAGCCGCCAATATAATCAGCAGCATCGTCTGAGTTAATTTCATCGACCATCAAAAATGGATTGAGTAGCTGCTGTAAGCGCCGCCCACCGAGTCGGTGAATATTCACCCCATCACCATCTTGCACGGGCTGGGCCGGTATCACTTGCTCTAATTTTCTCATTGGTTTCTCCTGCTAGGCCCTTTAATTTAGGTTCAATTTGAGGCTAAAGCGCTCTTATGCTGCACTCACTGCATCTCTATTATGCGGCGCAGTAAAATCTTGCTGCGGCCCTAGAGGCACTATCCCAGTAGGGTTAATGGTCAGGTGGCTGGCGTAATAGTGGGTTTTAATATGATCAAAGCTTACAGTTTCAGCCACTGCCTGCACCTGGTACAGCTCACGAACATAAGCACTGATAGCGGGGTAATCTGCAATCAATTGGCGGTTGGTTTTGAAATGGCCAAAGTACACGGCATCAAAACGAATCAAGGTGGTAAACAAACGCCAGTCGGCTTCGGTTAGCTCATCACCGACTAGATAGCGCTGCTGAGTTAGCAAGCCCTCAACCCAATCCAGGGAGTCAAATAGGCTGTGAAAGGCCACTTCGTAGGCTTGCTGGGTAGTGGCAAAACCAGCTTGGTAAACACCGTTGTTGATGGTCTCGTATATACGATCATTTACAGTATTGATCTTCTCCTGCAAGGCCTGAGGATAATAGTCGTCGCTATTGCCGGTTAAATGATTAAACGCGCTATTGAACATGCGGATAATCTCAGACGACTCGTTGCTGACAATCGTTTGTGTCTGCTTGTCCCACAATACTGGCACTGTCACTCGACCTTCATAGTTGGCGTCGGCTTTCAGATATAGCTGATACAGAAAATCCAAATCGTACAGTGGATCATTCATTTCCCAACCGTTTTCCAGCATGATCGGCTCAACCACAGTGACGTCGATATAGTCTTCCAACTGTTTCAGATGACGAAAAATTAAGGTGCGGTGCGCCCAAGGACAGGCCAGCGACACATACAGATGGTAACGACCTTTCTCTGCTTTAAAGCCGGGTTCACCGTTGGGGCCTGGTTCGCGATTCGGCGTAAGCCAGCTTCTGAAGCGGCTGTCCTGACGACGAAATGCGCCGCCGCTGTTATCGGTTTCGTACCACTGATCAACCCATTTTCCCTGCTGTAATAATCCCATTACTCGACTCCAGAAGTTCTGTTGTTAGCCAATATCGATAGATAGCTGTCGACCTGCTGCTTGCCTTGGGCAATCACTTGCTCTGGGCTACGTTTCGAACCGCTGGCATCAATATGAAATACATCAGTAATACCGATGAATCTACAAATGTGCTCCAGATAGCCGCTACCAAAATCCATCTCACTGCCGATGGGTGTTCCGCCGCTCGAGGTAACAATGACGGCGCGTTCTACACCCAGTAAACCTACTGGACCCTGCTCGGTGTATTTAAAGCTAACACCGGCGCGACAGATGGCATCGACCCACTGCTTTAATGCCGCAGGGATACCAAAGTTGTAGATGGGCGCGGCTAATACCAAGGTATCGGCAGCTCTCAATTCATCGATCAAACTATCTGACAGGCTGAGCTGAGTCTTTAAGCTGGGCCGTTGATCATCGGATGATCCGTGGACGCCCATTAAGTCTTCAGCACTGATGGGCGGCAAAGGTTGCTGTGCCAGATCTCGGCTAATCACCGGCTGCTGCATTCCATCCACCAGGTACTGGCCAATGATGCGAGAGTTTGAACCCTTCAGTCGTGCACTGCTGTTTATGTGTAATATCGTCATGCTATCTCTCCCTGTGAACTGATGGGTGCGTTACTTACTTTGCTGTTTGCGCGTTAAGTAAGCGATCTAGACTGATGCTACCCGCCCCTCGAATGGCCAAGCCGACACTGATTACCAATAAAGCCAAACCAAACTCGTAGCCATTGTTCGACATGAAAAGACCGTTTTGTAAATGGACCGCGGTGATTGCAACGACCATTGTTATTGCCAGTACTACCGCAGCTGGACGTACCAGCAGACCTACAATCAAGAACAGCCCTCCGAAAAACTCAGCGCCACCGGCAAGTGCTGCCATCAGCACACCAGGCTCAATACCTATGGATGCCATCCATCCCCCAGTGCCTTCCAGTCCATAACCGCCAAACCAGCCAAATAACTTTTGCGCGCCGTGGGCAGCGAAGATCACACCAGCACCTACCCGCAGAGGTAATGTATCTAGGCCAGTTGCTGTAGTGGTTATCTTGTTGATCAGTGATTTCATATTAGTGCTCCAAAGGCTTATTAGTGGGTTTGTTTAAATCATGCAGCCATTGTAAGGATTGCAAAATTCGGAATAAGACCTCTTTTTAGTTTAGAATGATCTAAATATTAGAACGATTATAGGTGCGGCGAATGGCTAGAAACCCCATAACAATCGAGGTTCTCGAGACCCTTGATGCGATTGATCGCCGTGGAAGCTTCGCGAAAGCAGCAGAAGAACTGAACAAAGTTACCTCTGCAGTTTCCTACGCCGTGCAAAAGCTCGAAGAGCAGCTTGATATAGCTCTATTTCAGCGTCATGGCCGCCGCTCGGTGTTAACCCCAGCCGGACGCTTAATACTGGCAGAGGGCAGAGACATACTTGCAACCACAGTGCGTTTGGCAAATAAGGCAAAGGAGGTCGCCACAGGATGGGAGCCGCGCATTATGATCGGCATAGAATCGCACATGGATTACTCTTCGTTTTTTGCGGCGCTAAACGACTTTATTAAGCAGCATCCCGGCATTGAGATTGATGTTTGTGAATCTGTACTCAACGGTGGTTGGGAGGCACTGGATCAAGGCCGAGTGGATTTGATTGTCGGCTCGCCCGGACCCGTTCCGTTACAAAAGGGTTATCGCGCCATACCCATCAGCCCGGTAGATTTGGTGTTGGTTATTGCTTCTAGCCACGAATTGGCGAACCTAGCCAATAGGCCTGAGGATGCCGACGCTCAGCTTGCTAAGCTTCGGAGGGTCGTTACCCATGATACGTCGGTAACCGGGATTACTCGCAGCGAAGGCTTAAGCAGTGACGGAAAAAGATTCTACGTGCAAAATATTGACCAAAAAGTTGAGGCGATACGAGCAGGCATAGGTATCGGCCACCTACCTCGACAGCGTATTCAAAGCCTCCTCGATACTGGGGAGCTTGTAGAGCTAGAGTTTTCTGAAGCATCTGTACCTGAGAGTTTTATTGCGTGGAAAATAAGTAGTAAAGGCAAAGGATTACAGACATTAAGTAGACAGCTGGTGGCTGTGTTTGGGTAGAGGGGCTTTAACAAACGCTAAGCAGTTTTGCTGGGTGTTAAACTAGGAAATAATCTGTCGGTTAAGGGTCCGGTAATCATAGGGTTAGTGGACGACCAAACACACAGACTCTTAGGTTGCCTTAACCCACTACCGAATTTGGCAAACCATTCTGGTACTAGATATTTTATGGCAACGACATTTTATGGCAACGACATTTAGTTTTTCATCGTCGCTCGAAGCATAGTCACTCGTTTTATTGTTTCATCGGCCGCACCCAAAGGCGGCTACTTATATCAACAAGTTAGATCAACGAATTAGCTCGACTACGTCCGTCGCCGCTACCGTACATTCCGCTCCGATAGCCCTGCTAAATATCATTTAATTACACCTCTTCATTACTTACAGAAAAGATTAACCCTTCCTTATATACCTAAAAATCAACTGGCAATCATTGACGCAATTTAACAAGCGTGTGTCGCGATATTCCAAACAGCTAGATATTCAGACTGATAATTTACTAAGCACTGATGGGGTTGGTTTTGCCTTGTAGAAAACACCAATAATTCAGTACATAAAATAATAAGAGGCCCGACGCTGTTTTTCAAAGCCAGCCGGGGAGTAAATAAGTACGCAATCGGAGAGGCCTCTACTAGCCAATAAGTTACCTAGGAGTTGAACAATGATAAAAAATAATAAAGTGTCACTCGCAGTAAACGCAGCCACAGCTATCTTAGCTTTAGTCGGTTCGTCCGTCAGTAGCGCGCAGGAGGGGCAACGTCAGTCGACCGTCTCACTACTCCTAGAAGAGGTTGTAGTCACGGCTCGAAAAACTGAGGAATCAATGCAAGATATTCCTGTCGCTATAAGCGCGATGAACTCCAAACAGATTGATGCGCTAAAAATTCGCAGTGTGCATGACTTGTCGATCGGTATGCCCGGCGTACTGCTTGAAGATGTTGGCACCCAAAAACATACCGCTAACTTCTCTATTCGCGGTGTTGGAATGAGGGGATCGATCCCTTCCTTTGACCCAGCAGTAGGCCTATTTGTTGATGGCGTCTATATGGGATTAAATAACGGCGTCATGATGGACACCTTCGACTTGGAAAGTGTTGAAGTGTTGCGGGGGCCTCAGGGCACTCTGTTCGGACGTAACACCACAGGTGGTGCAGTACTGGTCAATTCGAAAGCGCCCAGTGATGAGTTCGGCGCTGACTTCAAGGTCGCCACAGATGGCAACCCTGATGGAGACGGCGGCCTGAACACCTATGTAATGGGCGCAATCACGGGTCCACTGACCGATACACTTTCTGCGAGACTGGTGGCTTACCAAAACGAGGACGATGGCTGGTTCGTTAATGAATTTGATGGTAAAGATGCGGGTGGATCAGAAACTCAATTGCTACGAACATCAATACTGTGGACGCCGACGGACGAATTCGACCTAACTGTCCGCTACGAATATCAGGACACAGATGGTGAGGGACCCGTAAGCCAGAGCCATACCAACGGCAGCGGTGTATCCGGCACACCTTCGAATTGGAGCCGAGACAGCCATATGTTTTCAAATAATGAGCGAGGATTCCAAGAGGCCGGTTTAAACTTTCTTACCGCCGAAGCGAACTGGGCCGTAGACTTTGGTGAGGGAGCCATCACCTACATTTTCGGCTGGAGAGATTACGAATTTGAAGGACAGGCCGATATTGATTCACAGCCCACCTCCCTTTTTCACAGCACATCCGAGACAGAGTACGAACAATTTAGCCATGAAATTCGCTACACAGGTAGTTTCGACAAGCTCAGAGTAACAACCGGCCTGTCGCAATTTTCCAATGAACTGCACCACGGCGAAGCTCGAAACCTTTTGGGTGGAGCCTTGACTCAACATGGCGGTGGCACACAGGAGGTTGATTCGATTTCCTGGTTCGGCTCCCTCGATTATGACCTGACTGACCAGCTAACGCTCAACACCGGCATTAACCTGACCCGTGAAGAAAAGGACGTTGACGTGGCCTCGCTGAATCTTAATGTCAACTCAGCCTGTAGTATTCTCGATGGAGACTGCCCCATTGATTTCTCCGACAATAAGTCTTGGACCAATGTTTCACCGCGCCTAGGCTTAAGCTACAGCATGGATGACGAAACATTGTTATACGGGCACTGGTCTCGTGGCTATCGTTCAGGCATTTACAACCTACGTAATACAAACGAAGACTCGATCAATTTCGGACCCGGGCCAATTGAACCAGAGCAAGTAGATAGCATCGAAATGGGTTTCAAAAAAGATCTGAATAATATCGGCCGAATCAATGGAGCCATCTATTATACGGAACTGCAGGACGCACAACGGGCAATAATTGAGTCCGATCCTAACTCAGGTATCGTCCAGACATTTCGTAACGCAGGCGATATTGGAATCATTGGTGCCGAAGTTGAAGCACAGATAACATTGAGTGAAAATCTGCTTCTTAGTGTAAGTGCAGGCTACATTGACGCTCAATATGATTCGGTGGCCGGCGACCTGAATGGCGATACTGTTATTGATGGCCTCGATAAAGCACTGAAAATCAGTTCCGTTCCTAAGTGGACATACTCAGTGGGTCTTGTGCACGAGATGGAACTGGATAACTGGAACCTAGCCTCCAGAGTCAGCTATGCCTATCGCGACAAGATATACACATCTGACAGTAACCTCGGTTATGTCGATGATTGGGCGAATGTTCAGGCGGGCGCAGATTTAATGTCGAAGGATGGTAGCTGGACACTCAGCCTATACGGCAAGAATTTGCTCAATGAGGTTGTCTTCGGTGGCGACACTGGACTGCCAAATAGTACTGGCCCAGTACCATTAGGTGGCACCTTCGCCCCACTCCAAAAGGGACGGGTAATGGGTGTTCAGGTTGAGTACAACTTCAACTAAGTTAAAGTCTGGGGCCACCATGGCCCCAGGCATATCTTGGCGTTTACTCCGCGGATATCTTCGAGACACTACTATTGCAGTATTGAAGGTATCCGCAATTAGGCTATTGACCCGCTCTGCCTTTTATTCGCTTCACCATTTACCAGCTCCACCATTTATTCGCTCCACCATTTATTCGCTCCACCACTTACCATCCCCTCCAACATCAAGAGCATAAACTTTATGACCTACAAATCATTGAGCCTAGACATTCAGGATAAAATTGCCCACGTGCAGTTTATCCGCCCCGATCAACACAACACGATGAATACCGACTTCTGGATCGAGTTCCCAAAGGTAGTACAGGAAATAAGCGATAAGGCGGCAGCCCGCGTTATCGTACTGTCGTCTACTGGCAAACACTTTTGTGCCGGGATGGATCTCTCTGTTTTTACTTCTGGCATGGCAGAGGAATCTGCTGTGGCGCCCTGCCGAAAAAGTGAGAATCTGCGACGCTCTGCACTGCAGCTACAGGCCGTTTTCAATCTTTTGGAGACTGCACGCATGCCGGTTCTCGCCGCTATACAGGGCGCCTGCATCGGTGGTGCCGTGGATATGATCAGTGCCTGCGACAGCCGTTACTGTGCCGAAGATGCTTTCTTCAGCATTGAAGAAACAAAGCTTGGGATGACCGCAGATCTAGGCACGCTGCAGCGTCTTCCCCACTTGATTCCACAGGGACTTATGCGCGAGCTGGCTTATACAGGTCGGAAAATGTATGCAGATGAAGCCAAATCGGTTGGACTAGTTAATGAGGTCTATGCACATCATTCGGATCTACTCAACGGCGTGATGGATATCGCTGGCCAAATAGCGGCTCATTCACCCCTCGCAGTCTATGGCTGTAAGGAAATGATTAACTACTCTCGCGATCACAGCGTAGCGGATAGCCTAAATGCTATAGCTTATTGGCAGAGCGGTATGTTTCGACCAGAGATCGATATGGCAGAAGCTTTCAAAGCGAAAATGGAAAAACGCAACCCGGTCTTTAGCGAGTTGTGTGAAGTGACCGGCCCCTTTGGACCCATTGCCTAAATAAGGGTACGACTATACGAGGCACAGAAATTACTTTCCTAGTTTCTGTGCCACATATACCGCAACATCACGCAATTGCGAATCAGAAAGTATCTCTTTAAAAGAGGGCATCTGGCCTTTACCTTCGGTCGCCGTATGAGCAACAACATCAGACGAAGTGACGGCAGTTATGTTTGGACCAACACCGTGACTGCCGCCGCCGTCGTTACCATGGCAGGCGGCACAATGGGTTGAGTAAACTGTTTTACCCGCCTCAAGATTAGCCTGCTCAACCGCGACACTAGGAATGGCATCAGAACCTGGTGCGTTACCCGGCCCCATTTTCCCGTCCAATGAAAACAACCACACACTGTCTCCTGATGCCGTACCAGCAAATAGATTACCGGCGGAATACACAACCACTTTTTGTTTACCCTTGTGCTCAAAGGTCGTGGCTGGTGCGTTGACGCCAGCACCGGTTTGAAAATTCCACAGTAGATCACCGGTAGTAGAATCCAATGCCGTTAAGTCTCCGTCATTGCGTCCGACAAAGACTAAATCGCCAGCAGTGTTAATAGAGCCACTCCAGCAACTGTCTTTCCAGCGCTGACTCCATACGACTTTATTGGTGGTCATATCCATCGCAGAAAATACGCCGTTCAAGGGAATCGGTGTCCCACCGGATCGGCCATTGGTATATTTCTCACCCGCTATGGGTTCCTGCTCATGGGTTCTAACAAAAACGCCCATTAAGTCATTGGAGCAGGTGTAAAGTAATCCGGCGCCTGGGTTGTAGGAGCTGGGTGGCCAGTTACCCCCACCTATGCCACTGGGTTTCAGAACAACTTCTTCGTCCCAAAAGGGTGTGAAAATGCGGCCCTCGTTGACCAACTTATAACCTTCAGGTGCAATATCAATGTATTGCGGCACAGTTGAATCGCCAATAGGAAAGGGCTGAGTGGGAGACGTGGCTTGACGTGGATCCTGGGCAACGGGTTTTTCTTCAATGCCAATTAAGGGCTCACCCGTGACACGGTCAAGAATGTAAACCCAACCGGTTTTTGCCAGATTAGCCAAGGCTTTACGCGGCTCGCCTTTATAATCAACATCAAACAGAACAACCGGGTTTGGCGCATCATAGTCCCAAATATCATGGTGAACTTGCTGGAAGTGCCAACGGTATTCGCCCGTCTTGGCATCAACTGCAACAATGGATGCTGTATATAAATTGTCCCCAGGGCGGACAGAACCATCGTAATCTGGGCCCGCATTACCAGTAGAGAAATACATCAGACCCAATTCTGGATCCACTGCTGGCGTCTGCCACACAGTACCGCCACCGAATTTCCAGGCATCCGTATCTTGCGGCCAGGTTTCAAAGCCTGGCTCACCGGGTCCAGGGACTGTATAAAAAGTCCAAATCAATTCGCCGTTATCGGCGTTATAGGCTTTCACCCGGCCACGCGAACCAAACTCCGCACCGGCAAATCCGGTAATCACCAGGCCGTCGTAATATAAAGGGGCGCTGGTAATGGTATAGCCTTCCTGCCAATTCTCTGCCTGCACAGACCACAGCTCTTTGCCAGTTTTTTGCTCGAGGGCCATTAACTTTCCATCGAGTCGACCTAGGAAAACCTTACCGTCACCCAGGCCAACACCGCGGCTCGTCCAACCACAGCAGACCGTATCGATTGTGCGATCAAGGTTGGCTTCATAGACCCAGAGGTGCTCGCCAGTCTCCACATCTAGGGCGAATACATCATCGGCCCCAGTAATAATAAAAATAACCCCTTCATACACAATGGGCTGCGCCTCACCAGAAAAGGGAGGACCTACACCTGAACCATTTAAATGAGTACGCCACTCAGCCTTTACATCTTTTACATTACTGGTATTAATCTCTGTTAACTGTGAATAACGCTGGTTATAGAGATTACCGCCATTGGTTGTCCAATTTTCCTTGGGCAATTCTGTCAATTGCGTGGCTGAAAATGCGGGCGCGTCCTCAGCACTGTGCGCCTGAGACGGCATTAATACAGATAACAATAAAGAAGAAGATAGTTGCCAGAATACTTTCATTGGATAACTCAGCTTTGTTATAAACGTTTTTTAATTAACAGTCGCAAGTAAAGCTGCGCCCAATATTGCGCAGCTCTATTTGAAATGGGTTTCTATACACTAACAATCACAAGAACGCTTTACCTCCCCGGGGTGGTAAAGCGTAGCCCCAAGTGTAGTCTATGTGATTTCGTCAACAACTCACTTTTCCCTAGGATTCGGTCCTATCAGAAATCAGATGTGCTATCGCGATAAAAAAGGGGCCAACCACAGCAAAAACTGCAACTAATCCGAACATATTAAATAAAACAGCTCCAATGCCCAGCTCAGCTACGTTCAGAAATGGATAAGGGTAAACATCGGTTAATAAACCTCTGATGATTGATGTCACTCCATAAATCGCGGGAAATATAAGCCAATATGGAAGATGTTGATAGAAAATCGGCCGCTTTTCAGCAATGAATAACCAATCGATAATATAGAGAGCGGGCATGACTGCATGTAGGCCTGTAGCCGTCACCCAAGTGAAACCTTGAGGATTCCAATAAGGCACGATCAGCATATAATAAACAACGGATACCATAATAATATATGTTGCAAGGGCTGTACGAACGGCAGGACGCATGAAAAAAATAAATAATTTTCCATCTGGATTAAGCAGTGGTGCCGTAAAAGCAAGCGCAATAAGGGTGTTAGCCCAAACTGTGAAATACCCAAAATAGACAAACAATGTTTCAGCAATACCGCTGTACTCACCGATTATCAACATATCGATAAATCTAAGCGATAGCACTACCCATGCAATGAGTGCGCACATAATTCTATAATTGTTTTTCATTTTTGATACTCCATTAGTTTGGAATTAGATCAGACACAAACAAGAGGCCAAAGCTGGGGGGATTCACTGTCCGTTACCAGCTGGCCCAGGCGATGGGACCAGACCATTTCGTTGCCAAACTCTTCACGCCAAGACCAGATTCTTCGGGTAAATCGGTGCAGCTCGTATTCTTCAGTGAACCCGATCGCCCCATGTACCTGGTGGGCAATTCGAATCACCTTCGCTCCCGAGCAACCGGCCCGCACCTTTGCGGATGCAATAGCGATATTGGTACCACTCGAGTCAAAGTTGCTCTTGATCAAGCTGAGACTGGCCACATCTGCAGTGCAAGCTATGCTCGCTACCTCACCAGCCAAAGCTGCAAGGTGATGCTGGATCGCCTGAAACTTTGCTATTGGACGACCAAACTGTTCACGTATATTTACATAGTTGACGCAAATAGCCATGATCGCTTCAGACGCTCCTGCGATTTGCTGGCTGCGTACAACAGCGCCAATATCTTCGATCGTTTTCTGCACATCGGAAAAGTCCTCATCCGATAGGGCGACCACCCTGGCCTTTTCGAAAATACATTCACAACAGGGTTCGCCCGCCAAGGTATTTTCGACTGTAGATTGATTGCCTGAATTTTCAATCAATGCAACTCGCGAGCCTGTCGAGGTTTGTATCGGAAGCATTAGGTATTCAGCATGGTTTGCAAAAGTGGTGACACGGCATCGTCCACTAACAGTATCGTCACTATCTATAACCAGAGTTTCGTTCGCTGGCGTGTTGCCAAATAGCACCAAAGTATCAGGTAATTTCAACTTAGCTTGCGTGGCGATAGCCGATGCAATTAGGGCGTCACCTATTGGCAAGGGTGTGGCATTACGCCCAGACAGTCTGGCGATCGTGAAGCCTTCCTCCGGGGGCAACTCTGGCCCACCCAGACTCTCAGGTAGCCATGCCATCGGCAGTCCCATTTCTACCACCTGAGCCCACTCAGAAGCGGGCCAGTGACCTTTTTCTACGGCCAAACATAATTCGTTGCTGGATATATTCCCCAATAATTTTGATACCGCATCTGCAAGTAAGGCATCTGTGTTCGCAAGTCCCATCTTTAACTCCTAAATCAATCATCTCAAATGTCGTTGAAGTACAGTGTCCAGCGGCTAACGCAAGCCCAATCCTCTAGCGATTATTCCGCGTAAGACTTCGGTAGTGCCACCCTGAATAGTTAGCTTTGGAGCAATCTTCAGCATCCTATTGATATCGCGACGAAGCTCGGGTTGATCGTCAAAATCACTCTCGCCACCGACAATGCTTCTGACTCGCTCCGGGAGGGCTTGCTGCCAAAGGGTGCCCACATCTTTTACTAATGCGGCCTCTACCATGGGTGCTTTTCCCTGTTCAAGCATCATCGCCACTGATAGGGACATTTGACGAAAGCTATACAGGTCGGCTACCAAGCTACCCAAAGCTTCCTGTAAATGAACCTTAGGATTCTTATGCACATAATCAGCCAGTGCTTGAAGGACACTGAATGTTTCCAGGAATCGTTCAGACCCACTGCGTTCATAGGCGAGTTCTTTACTAGCCTGCTTCCAGGCACCATTGATTTCACCCAAAGCATTGTCCGAGGGGATAATCACATTATCGAAATGCACCTCATTGAATTCAGAGTCTCCAGCCATGCTTCTCACCGGTCGAACAGTAATCCCCGGGGTGTTCATGGGCACTAAAAACTGAGTTAGGCCATGACGACGATTATCTTCGGTGGCTTTCTCGGTGCGCATCAGAGCGATCATATAGTGGGCCTGGCGGGCTCCGCTGGTCCATAACTTGGTACCGTTTAATGCCCAACCCTCACTGGTTTTTTCCGCGGCAGCTTTTGCGGCAAATAGATCCGAGCCAGAATCCGGCTCACTTAATCCAATACAGAAGCAATATTTTCCAGCAATCATTTTTGGAATAAGATCGTTTTTAATCTTTTCTGAGGCATAGTCCAACAACATCGGGCCCGACTGCCGATCAGCAACCCAGTGCCCCCAGACCGGTGCGCCGGCGGCCAACATTTCCTCGCAAACGATATAGCGCTCGAGAAAGCTTTTTCCCCCACCGCCATACTGCTTAGGCCAGGTCATACCAATATAACCGGCATCACCACAGAGTCTGCTGAACTCCGGACTAAAGCCGCTCCCGAGTCGAGATTTATTAGGGAGGTATTCTCTCTGCAGAAATTCTCGCACGCGCTCTCGCGTAAGGTGGAGATGATTCGGTAATTCAACCGCATCAAATTCTATAAATGTCTTCATCTTGCTCTCCGTGTTTCTACCTATTAAATAGCGGCGTCGCAGCACCATTACTTGTACATATTTTTTGTCGTCGTTGACCGCTTGTTGAAATTAACTCCAGTCCTCAGATTTTTTAACCGCAGCCGAAAAGGCGTTCAATCCTCGCCAAAAAATCCATGCCGCCATTGGCAACAGCAGCGCTGAAATAAGCGACAGGGAGTGCATCAGCGCACCCTCATCAAGAAATATAAAATCGGTGAGCACAGCCACCAGCGTTGAGCCCAATGCCAGTCCCAGCATATTGGTGGCAAACAGGTAGACAGCTGTCGCTTGGCCGCGCATCTGGTTAGGCGTCACCATTTGAACCGCCGCTGCGGCAACACCCATATAGGAGGCCTGGAAAAATACAGTGACGCTTAGCAGAGTCAGTGCCAGAACGTGATTTGACATCTGTGGGGCGGCAATTGATGTTGGTATAAGGGCGATAGCTAAAAGCATTAGTACACGCATATTCGAGTCCATAAAGTCGCGTTTTTGGAAAAAACTAACAAACATTGGACCCGAAAAAACTCCCAAAAGTCCTGACACAATGTAGACCGATCCCACCAGCGATCCCGCATGGCTACGCTGCAAAGAAAAATTGCGAATCAGCATTTCTGTGAACCATGACCCATAACCAGCGCCCACAATATTCAGTATTGAGCAGCCCACAAAAAGACTGATATACAGCTGGCGGTGTTCAATAAACATAAAGGTAAAAACTTCTCGAATTTTCAGTGACGCTGGCTGACTACCATCACCGGATCGGATCATGCCTTTACGCGTGGGCTCTTTAATAAAGAGAATCATAAAGGACAACACGAATCCTGGCAGTCCCACGGTGACGAAGGTTGCCTGCCAAGCATTCACGGCGCCCAATAGGGGAAATGACAGGTCAGGTATCCCCGCATAGTAGTCGTATATAAACCCACCCAGAACCAATGCCAGCCCCCCTCCGACATACAAGCCGGCCTTATAAATGGCCATGGCTCGCGTCAGTTTTTCTCTGGTAAAGCTGTCGGCAATCATAGAATAAGCTGCTGGAGATAATGCGGCCTCGCCTACACCAACCCCCATTCTCATTACAAATAGCTGCGTAAAATTCTTCGCCAAGCCACAACCAATGGTCATCAAACTCCAGCCAAAGACCCCTATAGCGACGATGATTTTTCGGTTCTTGGTATCTGATAGTCGTCCTAAAGGAATCGCCATCACACTGTAGAGAATTGCGAATGCAGCGCCTTGCAGCAAACTGAACTGAAAATCACTGAGGTCAAGATCCGCCTTAATTGGGCCGACCAGTACGCCAAGAACTTGCCGATCAATAAATGAAACGACGTAGGCTAAAAACATCAAACCCAGAAGATAGTTTGCCTGCCCGGAACTTGGGTATTCATCGCTTCGGAGTTTGTTTTTAGTATCACTTACTGATTCAAGTTCAGACATATTATTTATATTACCCTTGGGTCTATTGCCAACTCTGCTTTTTGTCTTTTATCAGAGCCCCGTAAACTCAGGCTCTCGCCTTTCGTGCATCGCTTTTATGGCTTCACGAAAGTCTTTCGTTTTCATCTGCACCATCTGCAATGCTTGTTCACGTTTATTGGCGGTACGAATCTGCTCAGCCAGATCCATTCTCATCGTGGCTTTGGTATTCTGTACGGCCAGTGGTGCACAGCTTGCAATTTCGTTGGCCAGTTTAATGGCTGACGGAAGCACATCATCGCGCTCGACTAGCTCGCTTAGCAGGCCTAAATTCAGAGCTTCCTTGCCTTTGATACGGCGACCTGTGTAAAACAGTAATTCTGCATTGCTGACGCCGATTATCCGAGGAAGGGTTACTGACATCCCAAATCCAGGGTGGATTCCGAGGCGAGTGAAGTTTGCACTGAAAATCGTCTCAGGGCAGGCTATGCGGAAATCCGCAAGGAGGCTCAAACCAAAACCGGCGCCGATAGCCGCCCCTTGAACTGCGGCCACCATGGGTTTTTTAGTCTCAAAAAGTGTCATCGCGACCGCGTAGAAATTTGACAATACCTCATTGGGATCGATTCCTTTTGCCTGATCCGTAGAGAAATCTGCACCGGCGCAGAACACTTTTCCTTCAGCGGCCAAGACAATGGCTCGGCAGTGGTTATCATCATCCAACTTTTTGAATACCCACTGGAATTCTTCTAAGGCCTGCAAACTAATAAAATTATGAGGCGGATTGCTAAAAGTCACCACGCCAACATTTCCGGACATTTCTAACCTAACGTATTTTTGATTTGACATGACATTTCTCACAGATTAACGGTTAAGAATTTGTATTGAATGACAGGCGAGATCATTTTTTAGAGCCCTGACCAGCATGGCCATAGATGCTGATGACTCCAGTTTTCTGAAGGCCCGAAATATCCTCATCGGATAACCCTGCTTCTTTGAGAACCTCTAGCGTGTGTTCTCCCAACAGCGGCGGAGGCGATTCAACATGGCCATTCTTCCCTCCGGCCAGAAAGCCAACTCCGGGAACTGAATATTTTCGACCTAGTTCTGGAATATCTATATTGTGAACAAAACCTCTTTCGCTGACATAAGGCAGTTTGAGCATCTCTGACATACCTCGAAGTTTACCAGCTGGGACATCGGCTCGGTTCAGCTGCACTTCCCATTCGTCAGCTGACTTCGCTGCAAATGCAGTTGTCAGACTCCCGGAAATCAAATCCGCCACCTCAGAATTCTCTCGCCACTTGCGCACTTTAGGGTTCTCCCAAAGACCGTCTAACTGGAGAACCTTCAATAGATTTTTTGCTTGAGTTGGAGTATTAGCCGCGACAACAACAATTCCATCTGCAGCTTTGTAGGTTCCGGAAAATGGACTTCCTGAGAAGGAGCGGTTGCCGCGCAAGGCGACGGGCTCATCAGCAATGTGCTGCATGGCAAACACCGGCCCCATAATAGACATGGCTGAATCTAGCATGGCAACGTCCAGTACTTCGCCTTCTCCAGTACGAGCCTGTTTGACAATGGCGGCAGAGATAGCAAAGGCCGCCATCAATCCGGTTAAATAGTCGATGGCCGGAAATCCAGCCATAACAGGGCCACTTTCCTCAGTTCCGGTGATCGACATTAACCCTGACATCGCCTGAATAATGTCGTCATAGGCAGGTCTGTCCTTCCAGCTACTGTCCTGTCCAAAGCCACTGATCGAGCAATAAATAAGGCGGGGATTTTCCTCAGTTAAGGTTTTGGCATCAAGGCCATACTTTTGCAACACGCCGGGACGGAAGTTCTCAACCACCACGTCAGCACTTGCGATGAGCTTACGGGCAAGATCCTGACCTTCTTTACTGCTTAGATCTATTGCAACAGAACGCTTATTGGAATTGGCTGCTATAAATCCCGCCCCCATCCCTTTAGCCAGGCGATCGGGATCCGAGTCAATGACTCGAGGCAAGTCAACTGCAGCCGGATTTTCGATACGCGTAACGTCGGCCCCGAGCAAACCCAGCTGATAAGCACAGTAGGGCCCGGCCAACACATGGGTCAGATCGACTATTTTTATACCATCAAGCAATTTGGACATTGGTATTATTTCTCGTTGCAGGTTTTATCTGATGGGCCTCAGTGCGTGCATATGGCTCTAGGCATGCGTGGTCCTGTATTGTCGTTTAGAGTAGCTTGAAAGGAAGGTCTCAATTTGGCATTATGCGTCAACGACTAGTCATATTGCGCCAATAAGTGGTGCGACAATGATTCTATCGAATCTAAAAACAGGAGGCCGTTTTGAGTGCTAGCGTATTGGGAACCTATTTGGCGGGTACAGCCGAACTATACGAGGAGCTAGGCGGTAATGTCAGTCAGCTACTTGCAGAAACTGGGTTCCCTGGAAATATACTTTACGGTACAACAGAGCTTGTACCCTACAGTTATTGTGCCTACCTGTTAGAGGTCGCTGCCCGACAACTCGACCGCGCTGATTTTGCCCTACTCCTTACCCAGAAGCGCAAAGAAATCGGTTACAACCGTGAAACCGTTCTCTATGGCCGCGCTGCTAAAACCTTTAAACAGACAATTGAGGGTGTACGGAATCATGTACGAGCGCGCGCTCTTGGGATGCAGTATTCCCTAGAAACATGGGCTAATGTGACTAGCTTTTCACGGTCTCTAGATACACAAGAAAGCACCCGCTATCCTCAGGGCAGCATTCTTTTTTTTGCGTCACTTCATGGCATGCTAAAGGACGTGACCGACAACAAATGGCAGCCTTCAAGTGTCACATTTACATTTAAAGATACGGGCTATGAGGCGTCGCTGAAAAAGTACTTTGGATGCCCGATTCAATTTGACGGAGAGCAAGACGCGATATTTTTTCCCAGCCAGTTTCTTGAGCATGAGCTACCTGCTCGAGACGATAGTGCTCATGAGTTACTGTCAGAATACCTTACAAGTTTGCACCTAGATGATAAACCCGACTTTCAAGTAACCGTTAAATTAATTATCCAAAAAAACCTCGCACTGGGACGGTCTGATATTGAAGCATTAGCCCTACGCCTTCCCTATAAAACACGCACCATTCAACGCAAGCTCAAGGAAATGGGAACAAATTACAGCGAAGTACTTAACGAGAGTCGCTTTGAAATAGCGGAAAATCTAATGACGAATAGTGACAATCCTTTTACCTATATCGCCCAGAGGCTTTGTTTTCACGATCTAAGTGCGTTTTCAAAAGCCTTTAAAAAGAAATATGGAATATCGGCCCGCGAATGGAAGAGCGCACATCAGCAGCGTAAATAAAGTCGCCGCTATAATTTAATTGTGAGAAATTGTTCGTCTCGATGGATCTAAAAATGTACTAAGGACAGGTCTAATATAGTACAGGCCAACGGAAACTTTTTTTACCTATAACGACAGTAATTCTAGAAATTTAACTGCCGCAGAACATTACGCATACTGCCCCGCCGCATATCCCGACGCCCAGGCCCATTGGAAGTTATAACCGCCAAGATGGCCCGTGACATCCATCACCTCCCCCACAAAATACAGACCCGGCTGGGTTTTACATTCCATAGTTTTGGACGAAAGGCGATCGGTGTCCACACCACAGAGAGTCACTTCAGCCGTTCGATATCCTTCGGTGCCAGAGGGTTTTAGCTGCCAATTATTGAGTTTATCAGCCACCTCGTGAAGCACTGCATCGGGAATTTCGGCCATGGGTTTGTCGGCATGATCTGGCCAATAGAGCGCTTGTAACTCCAATACCAAGCCTTTAGAAAGATGGGGTGCCAGCAAGTTACGCAGTAACGATTTAGAACTGGTATTTTTATAATCCATTAATAACTCAGGGGCATTCAGATCAGGCAGTAGATTAACGCTGATTGCTTGCCCTGGCTGCCAATAGCTCGATAGCTGCAATGCCGATGGGCCACTGATTCCACGGTGAGTAAACAGGAGGTTCTCACGAAAGCTAATATTGTTAACTGACATAGAAACATCAACTGCCAACCCTGAAAGTCGTTCGCAGATTTCTTTGAGTTTGTCGCTAAAGGTAAAAGGCACTAGCCCAGCAGTACGGGGTAATAATTTGAGTCCAAACTGGTCGGCAATTTCATAACCAAATCCTGAGGCTCCCATGGTTGGAATAGATAGCCCACCGGTGGCAATCACCAATGACGTAGATTCAAAATCGCCTAGGGAGGTGACTAATCGATAGCCAGTATCTTTAGATTCGATGGCTTCGATGGGCTCGATGGTTTTAATCGCACAGCTGGTTTTAGTCACTACCTTGGCCTTGGCACATTCATCCACCAACATTTTTAAAATCGCTTTGGCCGAGTCGTCACAAAATAATTCACCATGCTTGCGCTCGTGGTAGGCAATCTGGTGCTGTTCAACCATCTCGATAAACTGCCACTGGTTATAACCATTAAGAGCAGATTTACAAAAATGCGGATTAGCTGAAAGATAATTTTCTGGTTGGATATCGAGGTTGGTAAAGTTGCAACGGCCGCCGCCCGACATAAGGATTTTTTTACCGACCTTATTACTGCTATCCAAAACCAAGACAGATTTTCCACGCTGGCCTGCAGTGAAGGCGCAGAATAATCCCGCCGCCCCGCCACCTAAAACAATAACGTCATAATGATTTTTTTTCATTTAAGACTGTTCCAGCGCTTTTCAATTTCTGCTCGACCAATCTCTTCTAAGGTTTTAATATTTCGCAGAGGAATCGATTCAGGTTCAGGGAAATCTTCGAGTACTCGCTCCATCATCTCCTCACGGAGAAAGTGAATAACGGGATAAGGCGATCGATTGGTAAAGTGGCTGGCAGATTCTGCTGGCTCCCCAGAAAATTGATAATCAGGGTGAAAGCTAGCCAGCTGAATAATTCCCGCAAGATCCATCTCTTCTATCAAGGCTTCGGCATTTTCAATAAAGCTTAGGTATTCTTCGAAGTCATTAAGTGCATTAGTTAATACCAGCAAGCTGGTGGCAATCTCCGACTCGGGGGATTGCCGAATCAACTCTAGCTCGGCCATAAAGGTCTCGGCTACCTGCTGCAGCTCATCTGATTCGCAGACAGTAATACGCAGAGCATCAGAAGCAACCACCGGGCGTGCAAATGGGCATAAATTTAGGCCCACGACAAAACTCTCGAGCCAGGCTCGAACATGCTGCTCTGAAAGAGAAATGGCAGTGCTGGACATAGAAAACTCGATGAAGTTAATAAGGGGGCTAGAATAACAACAACCCACCAGCTGCGCATCAATAAGGTGAAGGTAAAGAGCCCCCATCTGACCAAAAGCCCATAGCTTATTAATAGCTTGTAGCCCATAAGATTACTTTTCCGGGAACCGCACCCACACTTGCATACAGCTATAAACCTTAATTATTCTCTTCATCACAGGCCCCGAGTCATGCATAGGAATCTGTTACAATTTTAGTCTTGATCTACTTTTTTATAGAGACCCCCATAATGAGCACCCTATTCCAGCCACTTAATTTTAAGTCCGGCCAGCGTATGAAAAATCGTTTTATGCTGGCCCCCCTCACCAATACCCAGAGTCATACCGATGGTCGACTGTCGGACGATGAATATAAGTGGCTAACCATGCGTGCCAAAGGCGGTTTTGGTTTAACTATGACCTGCGCAGCCCATGTTCAGGCTGTTGGTCAGGGCTTCCCCGGGCAGCTGGGTATTTTTGGCGATGAGCACATGGAAGGCCTAACTCGATTGGCACAGGGTATTAATACCGAAGACAGCCTGTCTATGGTGCAACTGCATCATGCGGGCATGCGTTCACCGGCAGATCTAATTGGTCAGTCGCCTGTCTGTCCTTCTGACCATGCCGAGACTGGCGCCGTTGGTCTTAGCCTCGAGGCAGTAGAAGCGCTGATAGAAGACTTTATTCTTGGCGCAGAGCGGGCAGTTAAAGCAGGGTTTGATGGCGTTGAGATTCATGGCGCCCACGGCTATATTCTCGCCCAGTTTCTGAGTGGCACCGTTAATCAGCGTGAAGACAAGTATGGCGGCAGCATAGAGAATCGCATGCGCCCGATCACAGAAATTATCGATGGTGTTCGTGCACGCTGCCCCAAAGATTTCCTACTCGGGCTGCGACTGTCTCCCGAGAGATTTGATGTGGACCTGCCAGATATTATTGAAGTAGCCAAACGGATTCTCGCTGACGCCAAGATAGACTTTTTAGATATGTCTCTCTGGGATTCCTTTAAAGAGCCCGAAGATGAGGCCTTTAAAGGTCGCAGCCTGCTGTCTTATTTTACCGAACTGGAACGCGGCGACGTGGCACTGGGTATCGCTGGAAAACTGCGCAACCCAGAAGAAGTGCGTCTTGCCATGGACGCTAATATCGATTTTGTACTGCTGGGTCGCGCCGCCATTCTGCATCATGACTTCCCAATCCAGATGAATGCCGACGCCAACTTCACCCCCATATTAAACCCTGTGTCCACCGACCACCTTCGCGAACAGGGCCTGGGTGAAGCCTTTATTACCTATATGTCTGGCTGGAAAGGCTTTGTAAGCTAGGTAGACCGGCAATTAATAAGCCCATAATTAATAAGCTCCTAATTCATAGGCCCTTTATTAATAGCCCCGCAATTATTTATGCCCGCTTGATAATCAAAAGCGGGCTGGCCTGCGTATCTAGACAATGCAATTAAACTGGCTCGACACACCACCCCCAACCCAGCTCTCTTCAGGTTTCCCTGAGAAGATGGTGTTGCTCGACTGCGAAACTACCGGTGGTAACGCCGTGCATCACCGCATTATTGAGATCGGCCTGCTGGTGATTGAAAACGGCGAACTGATTGAAACCTGGCAGAGCTTTATTGACCCCAGAGTGGCGCTACCGCCTTTTATCCAGAAACTAACCGGCATCAGTCCCGGAATGGTGAGAGGGGCCCCTGAATTTTCTGAGATTGCTGAAGAGCTCCTGGCTAAGCTTGAAGGCCGCACAC
>Ga0209712_10000385_pt1 | contig 40110 bp, 32 predicted proteins | sample ArcOceMetagenome_FD_187443 | JGI IMG/M metagenome (GOLD analysis project Ga0209712, IMG submission 187443) | Marine eukaryotic phytoplankton communities from Arctic Ocean - Arctic Ocean - Greenland ARC118M Metagenome (SPAdes) (version 2) | ecosystem: Environmental > Aquatic > Marine > Oceanic...
AAGAAACTAAAGAGGGTCATGGCCATGTTGACCGGGCCTATGATGAGTTAAACCTTAAAAAAGATTAACTAACCTTCACTAAAATACAAAGAACTTCTAGATGATTAGTTAATGGGAACATATCTACAGGAGTAATAGATTCGATTTGATAATTATCGCCAAGAAACTCAATATCTTTTGATAATGATTTTGCATTACAAGAAGAATAAACAATATAGTTAGAATTTATACTATTCAAAAGCTCACAAAGGTTTTGTCCAATACCACGTCTTGGAGGATTAACAACAACAAGATCTATCTCCTCTTTAATATGCACTTTAAAATTATTTGCATCATCACAAATAAACTTTATATTTGATAAATCATTTTGTTTAACTGAGAAATTAGCGCAATCAATGGCAACTTGATTTATTTCTATACCAAAAACTTTTTTACTAAAAACTCCTAGTTCTTGAGCAAAACCCCCTACTCCGCAGAAAAGATCTAAAGATATTGTAATGTTTTCATCTTTAAATCTATTAAAAACATTTTTATAAAGTTTCTTTGCAACCATAGCATTCACTTGAAAAAAATTAGAAGTCGATGAAGAAAGCGTAATATCTGAAAGGTCATGCTGGATATACTTATCAGGGCTTAGAAAGTATTCAACACCTTCAAAAATAGCTGCGTGCTTAGATTGAACTTCAAAACAGACAACTTTTATCTTTTTATTAGCTTGTATAAGTTTGTTATAAAGTTTTTTAACACGTTCGAAAGATTCCAAACTTCTCATTCCAAAGCGTATACTCAACTCATCAGTTAAATGTCCTTGAGATATTATTAAGTACTTAAATTCCCCTTTTTTGGATTTAAGATCATAAGGGTTTAAGTTAAATTCCGTAATATTAGTTAGGATTAAATTCGCTAGGTCATTCATATTCTTTGAATGAAGTGGGCAATCAGTCAAAGGAGAAACAGCGAAACTATCAGCGGGACTAGGAATTCCAAGGATTGGTCGCGTTAAATCACCGCCAATAATAAACTTTGCCTTATTACGGTATCCTATTATTCTTTCAGACCGTATCGGTTCAAGAATTTTAGAATTACCAAAGAGATTAGTTAAAGCATTAATCTTAAGATTCAGCCCATCATCATAAGGAGACTTAATTAAATCACAAGATTTACATCTATTTAAATCATAAGCTTTGCATTCAATCATCATCTTCTCATTATAATCTATAAAATAAAATATATCAATTATACAAATGAGTGAACTCATAGAGTATGTATATTAAACAAAATATACATTTTATGACATTAATTTTTACAATGGAGTTTAATATAGTTCAAGAGTATTTTAATGAAAATGAAAATGAAAATGAAAATGAAAATGAAAAGATTAGAGGTAATTCAGTTATTCACCACGAAAAACTAAATGGCGTCGATGTGACAGAAATGGAAGATTAAAAGACTAATATTAAAGAAGGTTTAAAAATTGCAAACTTCACTTTCGGAGCATCAAAGGATTGGTTAAATGAGGCAAATAGTCTTACCAGACTAGATTCTTTCTATGGTGACGATAAAGAGTAGAAATCAATTTATCATTTGAATAAGATCAGAAAAATAGTTTTTAACTAACAAGTAATTGTTTTTCCATTTGTTTATAAGGGAGGATTATTTCAAAACAAGTATGACCATTAAATTCTTTATAGGATAAAGTTCCATTAAAACGTTCAATGATTTGTTTTGATATACTCATTCCAAGACCAGTACGTTTATCATCATCTTTAGTTGAATAGAATGCTTTAAAGAGATTTTGTGCAATGTTTTTAGGGATACGACTGCCGCTATCAATAACTTTAATTATATATTTATTCTTTTCAATTTCAGCTCGAACCTCAATCCACATATCAGGATCATTCTTTTCGGTAACTGAATCAAAAGAGTTATTCAATAAATTTAAAAGCACTTGAGACAATTGAACCCCGTGACCTTTAATGATAGCATTTTCAATACTATCTTGTTTAAATTTAATCCCAGTCGAAACAAAGCGCGATAAACAAAGATCAAGAGTGTTATTTAGGGTGTTTTTAAAATCTACATTTTCAATAACCGAAGTGTTTTTACTGCCTGAATATTTCTTCAAACCATCAATAATTTTACTTGCACGCATGACGCTACCAAAAATTTTCTCAGATATTTTTTTTATTTTTTCTTTATCTGTAATTTCATTTTTATCTAAAATTATATTTATTCGCATTGCAAGACCTGATATGATGGCCAAAGGGTTTATTAATTCATGAGCTATAGAAGCACTCATTTCTCCTAGTACTGACATTTTAGAATTATTTATCATATGTATATTTTGATGTTTAAGTTGGTGTTCAAGCTCAACTCTTTTTGTAATATTATGAATAGTTCCTCTTAGTTTTTTATGCTTAGTGTCTTTATCAAAGAATCTTCTAAAAGATATTTTAAAGAAGTTATTATTATTTATATTTGTATTTATTATTTCTTCTCTGCCATTCTCTAAACAATTTGAAATGGATTTTAATATTTTTTTTCTTGAGGCACGATCAAAAAGACTTAATATTTGAATCTGGCTTAATTCCCCAGTATGATCAAAAGAAAAAAGACTCTTTGTGAACTCAGACATATCTAACTCGTTTAATTCTATATCATATTCCCAAGCCCCAATCTGTTCATCTCTTTTAATAAAATGAATCAAGTCATCTTGCTTTTCTTTAATCTTTTCATTTTTTTTAATTTCAGATAAATCAAAATGAGTTCCAACGATTCTCAATGCTTCTCCTTTTTCATTCGTATCAACGACAGTTCCTCGAGATAAAATGGGAATCCATTCACCACTTGTATGTTTCATTCTAAATATATGTTCAAATGAATTAATTTCACCTGAAAGAATACTTTGCATCACCTCCTGAACTGATTCTAAATCCTCTTCATTTGTATATAATGAAAAGGCTGTAAAGTCTCCGGTTATAGACTCACTATCCAATCCCAAAATAGCAAACCACTCTTTAGAATAAAATATTTCGTTTGTCATAACATCCCAGTCCCAAACACCAGTTTGAGAAGTTGACAAAACTAATGACAATATTTCTCTCTCTTTAGTTTTATCATTGACTTGATTTGATAGAGTTTTAATTTTTTTGATATGAAATATATATAAAACGGGAATAACAAGGATCGTAATAACAAAAACACTCAAGTAAATCATATAACCTTTCCTTTTTTTTATAATTATATCTTAATTTAAATATGTAGATATGAAGTTACAATGAAGATAGGCTCTAATAAAAAAAAAAGGCTAAGAATAAAAAAATGAATGATATTGTATAACTTTATAAAACAACTTAAGAATAAGAAAAGTAAACTATGGTAAAAAAATCAGTTCTATTATGTGAACCGGATAGTACTTGGGAGCAGAAAATAATATCTAACTTATCTAGTGATGAGTATGAGATATCGATAGTAAAAGATGGAAAAGCTGCACAACAATTACTATTTACCAAAGAATTCGACTCAATACTTATGTCTTTAGATTTAAAAAATTTTTCTTCTATAGAAGTAATTAAATATATTAAGTTTAATAATAAAAAAGTACGAATTATCATTACCTGTGATTCAGAAGTGTCATTCAAAGCAGTCTTTAAAGACGCTAAATCGATCAACAAACTTGGAATTGCAGACCACCTAGTAAAACCATTTACTATTGAAAAATTACATAAAATACTATCTGAATTCAATCTTTCTGAATCATGGAAAGATCTAGAAGGTAAACAATCTAGTAATATTGAAGAAGAAGTAAGTGAGCTAGATGATAATTTCACCGGAATAAAGATAAAAGACTTCTTTTGCGGTAATATTTCTATTTTTGATTTATATATTAGACTTAAAAGAAATAAATACCTTAAGGTTCTTCATTCTGGTGATTTTATGGAAGCTAAAAGATTAATAAATTACAAAAAAGAAAAGAATGTAACACATCTATATTTCAAAACAAAAGATAGGCATAAATATATTAACTATATGAACGATCTACTCTCAAAGGTCATACCTATACAAAATGTAAAGACTGATAAAAAAGTTAACCTATTAATGAATACGACTTCAAAATATGTTGAGGAGATTTATTTAAAAGGAATTAATAAAAACCTGCTAAAAGAAGGAATGGACATCTGTGAGCATGTTTACCAAATTGTAGATAATGACCCTAATTTACGTTCCTTATTAAAAAAATATATGGACCTTGAAGATTCAAATCAAAACCATATTTTCTTAACGACTTTCTTTTCAACAATAATTGCAAAGAACATTGATTGGGTCACAGAAAGAAGTATGAAGACAATATTACTAGGGGCCATGTTCCATGATATTGGAAAATTAAAACTACCTGCGGCAATGAGAAATAAAAAACAATTTGAGCTATCAGCTGAACAGCTAGTCGAATATCAAAAACATTGTTTGTACGGAGTTGAACTTCTTGATAAAAACCCTTTAATTAATGAACAAATTTTACAGATAATATATCAACACCATGAACTCATCAATGGTGAAGGCTTTCCAAATCAACTCTCAGGAACAAGAATTTATCCTCTAGCAAAGATTATTTCATTTGCTGACTTCTTAGCAAATTATACTATTAGAGTTCAAAAATCTCCATTTTATACAATAAAGACGATAATTGAGGAAAAGAAGGATATATATAATTATGATCCAGAGAGTGTTAAATCGATGATCAAAGGGTTAATTAAGTGAAAAATAACAAAGAAAACAGATATATTAGTTGCATTGGCGTTCAGAGTGAAATATCTCTTGATATAAAAATTTTTTTTGAATCTGCAGATGAAAGTTTTTTTAATTATATAATTAAAGAGTTCACAGATATTAATCATTTTTTAAAAGAAATAAATTCAAGCCCAATTCCTAATATAATAATAATGAGTTTTTGTGACTTAGATTTCTCAACTGATATATATCATGAATATATAAGTACGATTAAGGGTTATGATGCCTTTAGTAGTTCTCCACTTGTTGGTATTTTTAAAAATATTAAATGCTTAAATGAAAAGTCATCTTTATTTGGAACTGGTGTTAACTATGCACACATTCTAGGTAATGATATGAAGCAATTTTTTGCAAATATATATTACCTATCATTTGAAGATGAATCCTTTAATAGACGATATGCGACTGCTAAAGGTTTTAGCATTGAGCATAAACTACAAGCACTAGTTTATATATCTCAAATTTCTGAGGAATCTTTAATTATAGACTCCGACATAAACTCTAAAGATGAATCAGTAAGTGCAGAAATTAATTTATTTGAAGATTTCAAAACTGACAACTTACCTATTATAGAATCATTTCAAAAAGGAAAAGTATTTAATACATTTCACAGTGACTTGTTAAAGATTCCGTTTTCTTCTGAATGGGATGAGAAAGATAATAATCTTCAAGTTGACACATATGAAACTTGGCTTAGTATGAATGATGATATTAGGTCTAGTAGAAACGAAAATATTTTATTTTATACAAAGTCACTCAGTGTACTTTCAATGACTTGTGTTCTATTAGCAAAACATTCTTCGATAAATATTTCAACGAGGCAATCATTTAATCCAGATGACAAAGAACTTTATAAATTAAAAGCATCTATCATCTTTTTCCATCTCTCTAATGAAGAAAGTTATAATGAACTAGATGTTCTTATAAATGAATTATCTTATACAAAAAGCTCTTACTCTCCCATAGTTGTGATATTTAACACGAAGTCATCCTCAGATGCTTTAAAAAAGGTTTATAATTATAATACTTTGCTTGCAACAGATAAAGAGCCGAATGCTGAAGACTTAAATGATATGCTTAATTTAGTTAAAAACAAAGAAGGTACAAACTCATTTCACCTTCCAAAAAATGATGTCAGACTTGTTGCAAAGTATAATATAGATGCAATGATTACAAGTATTACTGAGAATGAAATAACATTTAAATCTTATATCGAAATTCCAATGTATTCAATATTAAAGCTATCAATTCCAATTGAAATGTACTTACTAGTAATTCCACCATTTAGGTCTTTAAGCTCTCTTCCTGGTGGACATCACTATCAATCTCTAATTATGGGCATTAGCGATGCTAGGAGTACTTATTTAAGAAAATATGTAAATACATTAATAAGTAAGAAGCCTGAAGAATGGATACATTTAGATTTTGATGAAAATACACCTAACACTCAAAGTGAGAATGATAAAAGAGCTGAACAAATTCCTGCAAGAGAGAATGATGTAGAAAAAGAAAAAAAGGAAGTCGCTAAAGAACAGGTTAAAAGTAACTTATCAATAAGAGAAAGATCAAAAGGATTAAAGTCAAAACTTTAACAAAAGAGAATACTATGGAAAACAAAATAAAAATTTTTATTATTGATGATGAAGAAGATATAAGAGAAAATATTGCTGATCTTCTTGAGGACCTTGCTGATGAATTTATAGAAGCTAGTGATGGATTAGATGCAATGGAAAAATATAAGATTCATGAACCTTTTGATTGCATAGTGTGTGATATTAATATGCCTAGAATGAACGGTGTTGAAGTGATTAAGGCCATCAGAGAACTAGGTGATGAAAAGACACCATTTATATTCTTTACTGCATTTGGCAGCAGGGCTTTAATGTTGCAATCCGTTAAATATGGTGCTTTTGATTTTATAGATAAACCTCATTTTGAAAATTTAACAGAGATCGTATCTAACGCTTTAAACATAAAGAAAACTGATGATACTAAAGATGAAAACTTGATATCAGAATATAAAAAACTTTTTGATAAATAATAAATGATTAATTACTCGAACTGCACAAAGTCGAAGACTTGTCGTATTACTTATAATTTAAATCTATCAGTTAAAAGATAATCAATTTCCAGTGATTGATTTTTAGCTAATATCACAAAGCTATTTAAATATCTCCAAAGCCTCTTCCTTCTGCATATTGATTTATATAGAGGTTCATGACCCATGTAGATCATCAAATTTAAAGAAATATAATCATGTGTGATACCAATACCTTAAATATACTTTTTGTAGTCAGTAAGGTGTTCAGATACCAACTTTCCTTCAAGTGAATATTTAAACTGTGGTAAATCAAATTTCAACCTCTTTAGAAGTCGACTGAAACATTATTGATTACTATTTTATATAGTAATTAATTATCTAAAATTTGATTGGATAGTTTCTTAGCACCGGGATTACATCTAAGTTTTGATCCTTTAAATCAATCCAAATAAAATCAACTCTATTGTGAAAGAATAAAGTATTAACAATATCAGTTAAACTTGCAATAGGTTCTGGATTATTACCTTTCCTAAGAAGGAGTTGAGTAATAGGTAAAGTCGTATTCTTTACAAAGATGAAACTTATGGAATTCAGCAAGTGTCATATTTGAAATTTTACCTGAACATGTAGTCACTTTTGATATATCGTCATCATGAGCTAGAAAAAATTTGTTATCTATTGTTTGAAAGACATCAAATTCAATACCTTTGAATCCATTATCCAAAGTTTTTTATAGTGAACTCATACTGTTTTGTGGAACAAGGTAATCTTTCCAAATACTTTTTTGATAAACCATAAAGGTTTGTGAAAACGCAGTATTTACAAAAAAAAGTAACAGTGTAAATAAAGTTTTCATAATCCCCTTAATTTAAAGATAATCTATCATTTTTCGAAGGTTTATAAATCATAGATTGTAATTATTTAACTCTTTAAATCTAACAAGAGATATATTTTAAGAAATATATTTTACTATATCCATAAAATGATATTTTACTCATCTTATGGATATAGAAAAAGTCTTAGTTTAAGTAGATATTTAAGAAGTTTCTTAAAAAGTTTTCATCTGGATGTCCGTCATAACCAGTCATAAAAGAAGTTGGTATATATCTGAAAAGATAGAAGCCAAACACTCCTGATTGATTCTGTTGCATAAGATGGTGGGCCTCATGAGTCATTGTCGTAAGTTTCTTAAATCCACTGCCACTCATTGAGATATTTCCTGGCAGTGTGATTGAAGCACTAATCATTTTTGGTAAAAGACCATTAACTCTGTAATTAGCATCAAGTATCATTTGTCTATCAATAGCATACTCACCACGACCTACGTCATTTTGAAAGTTATTCTCTGCTGCAAGCATATCGTCTACGTCTTGTTCATCAAAGTCTTTAAAAGGATGGTATCTAGTTCCAAGGAACCATATTGCAAGCTGTGCACTAACTGCTCCAAATATCCCACCTTTAATTGCGCCTCTTAGTGGATCCTCTCCAGTCAAAGCCGCCACTGCAGCACCTTGCATAGAGTTTTTAACAGTCGTAGCAGTGATCTCTAACAACCTGTTAGTTCTAAGTGATTTAGAATCAAAACCCTTAACCATGGGCTTTGAAAGTGAGTACGGAAGAACATAATAGTTTATAAGATTCATTCCTGCACCAACAATGGCACCTGTTTTAATATCCTGACCTGTAATATAACTTTGAAGAGCTCCTTGACCTGCTCCTAGAGCTAATATTTTATAAAGCCTACCTGGACTAAATCCAGACCCTAGAAGGAATGCTGACAGAACTTCAGCTGGAGCTTCAAGTAAAAATTCTTTCCATTCTTTATCATGCTTGAGCGTATAAACTGATTTTTTTACTAATGAGCGAAGTGAAAGAGCTAATGAAGCATTACCTGCAGATGCTATAAATGTAGCTGAGCCCACAATAATACTCGTATAGTTTTCCACTTTAATTAGACTTCTAACAATTTTTCTAAACTTCCTTTTAATTTTTTGACCAAATGTTTGGTCATAATACTTAGCTCTTCCTTTTCTATCAATTAAATCTGGATTACTCTTACGCATCCAAGGTCTTGTTGGGAACAACTTTTCTAAAACATCATACTGCTTTAAGACTTCGATTCTTTTTGGTTTTCTATGGGATTTTTTAACAACAAAGTTAAGATTTTGATCGTTATCTAAGTTGTAATTTATAAGATCTTTTTGAATCAGTTTATAGTTTTTCTTGATCCACTTTCTAACAAGAAATAAATACTCATCATCTTCTAAATTCACTAATTTATTCAAAGTAAATTCAGCCAATGTATCCTTAAAAGAAGCCCAATTTTTTTCAATAAAAAGAGGAGTAATTACCACATAGCCTTGAGATCTTGGAACTTTAATTCCCTCATTTTCTAATGAATGGGCCAAGTAACCTAATAATGCATTTTTATGAGGAACACTCTGGATAACATTAAAGACATCAACACCTCTTTTAAAGCGAATTCTAGATTTACTTCCTTCAGGCCCTGCAACTTCTTTTGCTTTAAGATAGCTATTTTTTTTCTGAAAACTTAATCGAGAATATTTGAGTCTTGAAGTATTTTCCACTGCATATTGATAATTAAACAAACCTTGATATACTTTCATATAGGCTTTTTTAACTTTTTTAACTTGCTTTCTTGAGATCTCCCCAATCTTTGTTACTGTGAGTTTTTTTGTCACAAAGCCATCTAATTCAATAGAACCAAGAGCGTCAAGAAAACCAAGCCCTTCAGGAGAAGATACTATCTCATTGTACCTTTTCACTTTTGCAAGTAACCCTAAGTCTTTTATTTTTTGTAGATCAATAAACTTATATTCAGGTAATAATGCAAACCCCGTTTTTGAATAAAGCTGTATATAAATTTTTTTATTTATTTCTTTATAAAACTCTTCATCACTATCAGCAATCTCTTTTAACTTATTGTACCAGTCATAAAAATATAACGGGCCCTCTTTTATAATGGAATTAAGTTCCTCTTGGTATCTCTGGAATTTGTTCTTAGATAAACTAATTGAAACCTTATCTACAATATCTAAAAGAGTAAGATCAAAGCGATAATTCTCACTTTCTCTATAGAGATCTAAGTTTGCACCAGGAGCAGAAAACTCACTAATAATTGCCTGGAACACTTGATCCTTCTCAATATTGAGATCTTTTGCAAAAGAGCCATATGAGAGGAATAGGAAACTAAGGATAAGTACGGATTTATTTATTATATTTTTCATACCCCTATAAAAGCAAAATACATGCCAAACCTACTACGTATTTTTAAGAGGTTAAGCCTGTATTTAATCTAAAATACTTTTAAAAGCTTAGGGTTGATGAGTTTATAGACAGTTCTAAAAGTTCTTATAAAATGTTATAAGCATGGGTTCAAAATCAAAAGGTTTCTTAATTACATCACTTAGGCTCAAAGACTTTAATTCCTCTTCAGGCATTGTAATAAATCCTTTGCATAGAAAGAAGTTATTAAAATTTATTTTTATTTCTTTGAGTTGATATAAAAGCCACTCTCCACTTCCATTTGGCATTTTCATATCACAAACACTAAAATTAAATGAGTTTAATTCTAGAATTTAAAAAGCTTCTTCACCGTTCATGGCCGTTGTTACTTCTGTACCATATCCATAAATTCTTCTTGTAAGATTTAACGTATCATTTCTTCGACATCTACAATTAAGGCTTTTTATGTTTTAAAGATATCATCTAATTTTTTACACATTAAGAATTCTCCTTTATTAATAGCTATTAGTAAGTTAAATGTTTGAAGAGTAAATTTTATAAAAAAGTTTCTAGACCTGAAAACAACACCACAGTACTAAAGCTAAACAGTCAAGAGCTAACATTATTAGCTCCTTTACCGATAAATATTCATGAAAAGATTAATTATTTCAATATTTTCAATTACACTAAGTTTAGAAGCTTTTAGCCTGTGTGTTGCTAATTATCCAAAAGAGTACATTAATTTAAAAACAATCCTGACTTTAAACTCAACCACAACTAAAATAATTAAGAAAACAACTTGTGATAATATTTCAGGTGAATCAAATAAAGATAAACTAAAAAATGAAATCAATAGTATTGTACAAAACCAAACAAACAGTATGAACTGGAAAGGCAAAGATCGTCATGAAGTAGGAGTAATGCTAAATCAGTGTATACCTAAAAAGACTTCAAAAGCTTTAGTGATAACATTTGCTGGGACAGATGCATATAATCCTAGAACATATAGCTTAATGGCACATCTAATACAGTGTAAAAACTACCAAAAACTTCCAACATGGCTTAAGAAAAAAACTTATACACTTATCTATAACTCTTTAAAAGATAAAAAATCTAGCTATACAAAATGGGCTGGGATTGAGAGAGGTCCTATGAATATGTTTATAAATGATGAGTCACTTAATAAGTATGCCAAAAATTTTGATTATGCTAGTTTCGCTTCTGAAGAGTCTGAAATAATAGCAAACCCTAATAAAATGAAAAATTATGGAGTAAGTGCAGTTTTAAAAGAATTTATAACATCTACTGCAGGAATTCCCAAGGGAATACAAGCAGCTCATGCATGCACTAAAAAATATTTCAAAGAAGCTAAACGTTTGGGCATTACTCCAAAACTAATTGTTATGAGTCACAGTAGTGGTGGAAGGTCAGTTGTGAAGTACTTAGAACAAGTAAAGAAATATGATGTAAGTCTAGAGGCCTCATTGGTGCTTACTATAGACCCAGTTAAAGAAGCTCACGAAGCCATTAAGGAAGTTGCAGGACAAAAAGTAAGTAATACTGTGGATGATTACAACCCGTTTACTGACAACAAGCATAAAAGCCCAAAAGTATGGTCTAGGAAACAACCAAAATCCCTATACAAGACTTCAAATGCAAAAAGGTGGATTAATTTCTATCAAAGTAAAGACAACAAAAGTGGTGATGCGGGTTTCATGAAATTTGGAATTGCAGGATCACCAATCAGTAAAGCTGATGCGAACCATTTTATAAAAGATGACTTAGGAAAAAAACCTCATGGGAATATTACTTATCATGAAAAGACATTAGAAGTTATAAAAGAAGAAATAGAAACTTTATTTAATTAACTGGTAATTCTATTTTAAACTCAGAACCTTCACCAACCTTAGATTTAACAGAAATTTTTCCATTCATCTCTACAACTAAAGATTTACATATTGATAGACCCATTCCAGTTCCTTCATTTTCGGTTTTAGTGGTAAAATAGTTGTCAAATATATGATCAATAATATCTGGATTAACTCCATACCCATTATCTTTAATTAAGAGAACTAAGTCATCATCTGAATTATATGTTTCTATCGAAATCTCTTTTTTCTCATTTTCTTTCATTGAATGTATCGAATTTATAATTAAATTAATTACTATTTGCTCAATTTTACCTTTAGATGACAAAACTGAGTGATTTACAGCTTTAAGAGATTGTTTAATTTTAACACGTGAATTAATAGAGAAATCTCTTTCAAATTCAATAGAAGATTCTAAAGCTCGATGAACATCGATCTCTACTAAATCGAATTGTTCAATATTCTTAGAAAAAGAAAGAACTTCTTTCATTAATGACTTTATCTTATCAACCGCTTTGAGATTATTAGTCATTATTTTTTGTAAATTAAAATCCAGTTTTTCTTTTTCAATGATGCTATTAATAAGACCTAATCCTCCTAAAAGAACTGTTAAGGGGTTGGCCACTTCATGTGATATTGTTGATAATTTTTGTCCCAAAATCGTCAGTCTTTCTTTATGACTTAATTGATTTATTAATTTCAATTGCATTAATTCTAAACCGATTAATCTTTCAATTAAAAGAAGAGTTTCCCTTATATTCTTTTCTTCTTCAGGGCTACTTTCATTTTCATTGAAGATAGCTATGATTCCTATGAGATTTCCAACATTATCGTATAGCGGACAACCATAGTATGCATTTAAACAAAGCTGTGGAATGTAGTCGTCCTTTGGAAAAATCGTCTCTAGATTTCTTGGGTAGCACTTTAATTCTTTGTCTTTAGATAGAACTATATCACATGGCGTATGTTCAAGATCATAGTTAAACTCTCCTTCGTCCTTACCATCTTTGAAAAAAGCGAGACTATTTACAGATTGTTTATCAATATTTAAACTACCAATTAATATATAATTAATTGGTAGTTCTGTGCAAAGAATTTTGGAAACTTCTTTTAAATAAAAAATCCCTCTCTCATCAAGACTAGATATCGTTTGAATAACTGTTAACAAACTCATGAGTTTATCTCCTAACTGGGTTTGGGTGAATTATTCTTTGAACAACACTATACTTACCGGAATTTTTAATAAATATACTAGCTCCACCAGAATTAGACATCCCTTTAACATAAAATTTGTGGTCAGGGTAAATATCTAAATCTGAATTTTGCATCGTAATACTAAACCTTCGACCACTACCACTCATATAGCCACAGTTCATAGAGATTTTAGCATCTGGTGTTTGATTACTATAACCAGAAGTTATAAGGTTCGGATAAGATATAGGAGGCTTAGGTTTTGAAGGACCTCTTCTCAAATGAGTGCTTGCAATTTGCATTCTTCGTCCAATAGCATAAACCTTTACTTGTATGGAAGATGATTGCGTATAGTTACAGGCCCAACCACTAATTGTTGTTGTATCCGTAGCTCTTGTGATATTTTCAATTTCACCCTTAATTCTTTTTGATAAATAACCTGGATCACAAGTAATGGGGTATCTACTTGGTGATCCTAGAGCTGTTGCCTGAACAACTGGATCATCGCTGATCATTTTCCAGCGATCAATTGGAATTACTCTTACAAAGAACTCTTCTCCACTTGTGTAATAAGCTGTTTCAGTCTTACTAAGTAAATCGGCCTTAGAAGTTGCTTCAATAGCCCCTAAACCAAGTTTACAATTATTCCCATAGGCCACAATTTGAACCATAGGAATTATAGGATTAACACTTTCAGTGTTAGCATCCATTTTAGCACTTGCACCAATCAATCTATCTTTTTCGTATTGATACTTTGGTAGTAATTTATAACTCAATCTTTTTGTATTTGCTGTTGCAAATAAGTTATTGGCCCTGTAGGCGACAGTATTCCATTCAGAAATGGGATAACTAAGCGCCCCATCATTTCTTCTAACAACAAAAGGCGTGCCCCACGGACTTGCTTGACTACTTCCCCATCTCATAAAAGCTAAACTACCCTCAGTATAATTACTTGGGCAAATTTTAAAATTATGAAATGATTCTCCACCATCAACACATTGGCTCCTCGCGTATATACCTAATGACCTTTTTGCAACAACAACAGAGTTAAATCCATGTTTAGAAAAACTTCCATCTCGATCTCGAATAACAGAGTTCCCTAAATATTGCCTTGTTGATGTATTGACATTTTCATCTTCCATATGAATTCTATGAACAGGTTCTGGTGAGAACCTAAGCATACTTACTAAATTTATAAATTTATTTGAACCTCCGGTAGAGGTAAAAGGTACATATGTATTATTAATTGTTTGTCCATTACTTTTCACATAAGTTGAAGGGCTTGTAGAAAAGTTAATGAAATCTGAATTATGAATTTCAAATGGTCCGTCATAAAGAACCATACCATTTTTTCTATATCTTCCACTTCTAGTTGTATTGTAAAAGAAGTCATCAAGTTCATCTGAATGATTATCTGTTTTTCCTATGAAAACGGAATCTCTAACGATTTGATTATAAGCAACCCAAAATGACCAACCATTATCAGCAACAACTGTCTTTTCATATACGGCCGTTTGTCCTCGAAAATAGATACCTGATAAAGAATTTTTGTAAGCTCTTAGACCTTTAAATACTGGAACTACTGGAGGATCATAATGAGCACTAGTAATCTTTTTATCATTTGGGTTATTTGGATTATTAGCACTTTGCCAGCCAGGAGCTCCATCCCAAGTAATACCAGTCTTCATTGAATGAGCTGTATTGTAATTAAATGTATCGGTAGCTGATGTTAGTGGTCTTGCAACTACATTTCCAGATTGATCTTTTACTTCTCTTTCAAAAGACATCCAAAAACCGGTTCCAACAGAACCAGAAACGACATTATGAGTAATATAATTATTTGGATGAGATATCCAAAATCCAGAAACAGATGGAAAACGTCCCTGCCCTTCTGAATGTGCAATATCATCAGAAGCTAATAGTAACTTATTTGCACTTGGTGCCGTGGCCTTAATTGCCAAGTTTCTAATAATTTTATTTTCAATTTCAGTACCATCTTCTAGAAAGTATCCATGCCCTTTAAAATTAAAACAGACGTTATTTTGGAGCAATACTTTATTGGTTCTGTGAATAGTAATACATCTTTGATAACTGTGATGAATACTTGAGTTTTTGACAAACTGACCTGGGGCATCGCCAGCATGATGCCAATGAAAAGGATAGCGGGCCATAACACCAGCTTGTCCCATTTTGTATAACTCAACACTATCTATATAAGCTTCTCCACCATGATGGGCCATAATATGCCCACCTCTTTGAGCTGTAGGATTATCACTTTCATCAATTGGTCCACCGGTTTCATCTGCACGGATTAAAATGGATCTAGTTAAGTTTGCAACCTCAGCACTTTCATCTAAGATAATCTGTCCTAAAGCTTTTGATCTAAAAAATTGTTTCTCTCCCCAGTGGAGATACTCAACTGTATGATCTAGGTAGAGCCTATCTGGTTCACTAGGATTTATATCTGTAATTGTAAAGCTTTCGGCTTCTTCGAAATTATAACCGGTAGGTCCTATCGCTATTTTATCTCCAACTTTAAAACCATTCCCTCTAGCATAATTTGGAACTCGAGAACGAGATCTTCCTCGATGTTTTCTTGATGTATATTTACTAGGTAAAACTTTGATGTATTTATTACGTACAACAATAGAGTCATCCCCAGGTTGTGCCGTCTCATTTAACTTAACCCATCCAGCTTTCGATCGATCACCATTTAAGATAAGCTTTCCACCCATCATAATCATTATTCCTCGATAAGCCGGATCCTGTTTTGGATCAATTGAGCTATCTTTTAAAGATATAATTAATTTTTTATTGTAAGGATTACTATTTGTTCCACATTGGAAAATTCCGTTGATATAAATTGTTTTAACTTTAAGTTCTACAATAGAATCAGCTTGCGTTTCATCACAGTGAAGCTCTCCATTTATAGTTAAAGTATCAATATTAGTACTTTCATCAAGATAGGCCACTTCACCAAAAGGAATTACAACACTTAATCCTTTTGATTGTGAAAAACTAGCTGGTACTCTTTTATTTATTAGAGAAGATAATGGAATAGAAGAAAATTTATTATAAGTAACTTCTTTAACAGTAGTATTAGATTTTATAGAATAACCAATCAATCCAAAAACAACTGAACTAGAAATGAAAAAACTCAGTATAAACTTATTAATAAACAAATGTTTAAAATTCATAGGCCTCCATAAATGATTGACTATATCGGAGAAAACTCTCATAAACTTGAGCAGAGTACTAAGGTTACCTAATTATAAATTGTAATATTAATAACTTACAAATAAAATGAAAATTTATGTATGGAACTAACTTTTTAACGCTAAATTTCGATAAGTATAAATACTATTTAAAAATTTAAATTAGGATAGAAGTGAAAGAATTTTTTAAGAATTTATTTAATATAAAAGTAAACCAGCGGGCCTTTCACAGATTTGATATATCGCAGATAAAAGATTTAAATATAAAAATTGAAAATATAGATTATAAGCTAAATACAATTGCTATGGCTGGACTATCTTTTTACTTAAATGGACCTTCTAGTACAAAATTTCAGGATGGTTTAAAAGTTAATAGTGAAATCATTTTTAAAAATGAAAATGTGAAAGTAGAGCTAAATATAGTTCATATTGATGATATATGTTGTGCTTGTAAAGTGACTGGGAACTTAAATGAATTTCAAAAGTTTTTTAGTTCAAACTTATCATTTTTAGTACCAGCTCAATATTAAAAGAGAGAGATAATAAGTGCCAAATAATAATACTAATAAGAGTCTATTTATAAGACTTCTGAGACTTAGTCGTGAAGAATGGCCTATTCTCTTTAAAGGGATGTTCTTTCTCTTTATAAGTTCTGCCGCACTCATGGTTTACCCACAGTATATAAAAGTTATTATAGATGAGTCATTAAAAGCAAAAGATATGAATGCCTTAAATAAGGCCGCTTTTATTGCTATGTCTGTTTTTATTATTCAAGCAATCTCTTCAAGTTTAAGATCTTATTACTTTACACTAGCAGGTGAAAAGACCGTTAAAAGATTAAGATCTAAATTATTCTCACAGATTATTAACCAAGAGATGACCTTTTTTGATTTTTCTAAGACTGGAGAACTTTTAGGTAGACTGTCGGCTGACACGGCCATTTTGCAAAATGCCTTGAGTGTAAATATATCCATGCTGGCCAGAAGTGGTTTTCAAGCAATTGCCGGCATTACCCTTCTTTTTATTACATCAACAAAATTAACAGTATTTATTTTATTAATTATCCCCCCAATAGGTCTTCTAGTTGCTATATTTGGTAAAAGAGTGAAATCTTTTTCAAAGCAAACGCAAGATGCTCTGGCCTTATCTTCGGCTGTAGCTGAAGAAAGCATTTCAGGAGTAAGAACAGTAAAAGCCTTCGCTCAAGAATCTTGGGAGATTAAAAGATATGATCATCAATTAGAAAGATCCTTTAATCTATCAAAGAAAAGAATTACCCTCGTGGCCAAGTTCACAGGTCTTGTTTCGACTCTCGGTTTCTTAGCAATTGTTTTCATAGTCTGGTACGGCGGAAAACTGGTAATACAAAATGAAATGTCTATCGGTACACTAACCTCTTATATTCTCTATGTTATGACTGTGGCCTTCTCTGCAGGATTATTAGGAAGTTTATATACAGACTTTATGTCTGCCTTTGGAGCAGGACATAGAGTTTTTGAATTAATGGAAAAATCTACAGTTGGAATAGAGAATTCTGAGAAACTACTTAAAGTTATAAAAGATGGAATAATTGAGATTAAAAAAGCAATTTTTTCTTATCCAGCCAGACCTGATGTTCTTATTTTAAATGATCTATCACTAAAGATCTCTCAAAAAGAAACAATAGCAATTGTAGGATCTTCTGGAGGTGGTAAATCAACTATTACTCAGTTGCTTATGCGATTCTATGATTTAAACCAAGGTCAAATACTTATTGATAATAAGCCTATTGAAGACTATGACTTATATGCTCTTAGAAGCCAAATAGGAATAGTGTCACAAGAACCCATCTTAATTTCAGAATCTATAGAAGATAATATTCGTTATGGAAAACCTGATGCAAATTCAGAGCAAGTAACTGAAGCAAGTAAACTGGCCTATGCTTACGACTTCGTATCTAGTTTTCCTGATGGATTTAGGACTCTTGTCGGTGAAAAAGGAGTTCAACTCTCTGGGGGTCAAAAACAAAGAGTCGCCATTGCTCGTGCAATTTTAAAAGATCCCAAAATATTAATATTAGATGAGGCAACAAGCGCACTTGATAGCGAGAGTGAATATCTAGTACAAAAGGCTCTAGAGAATTTAAGAAAAAGTCGAACAACTCTAATTATTGCTCATAGGTTGTCTACAGTGAAAAATGCTGACAAAATTTTTGTTTTAAACGAAGGAAAGATTGTCCAAGTAGGATCACATGAAGAACTAATTTTAGATAAAGATGGTTTTTATAGTAAACTAATTGAAAAACAATTTAACTCTTAAAGGAATAATTATGGAAAGAAAAATATTAGACTCAGCACAAGTAAATACAGAAGCTCTTAAGTTTATGTCAGAAAACAACACAGATACAGTTAATGAGATCATTACAACAATTGCAAAGAACAAAATAGTTGTTATAGGTATGGCGCAGAATCCTGTAGTAAAGAAAGCTAAAAAAACTCTAGAAGCGAACAATATGGAATATACATACCTTGAATATGGTAACTACTTGTCTAAATGGCAGCAAAGGCTAGCAATTAAGCTTTGGAGTGGATGGCCTACATTTCCTCAGGTTTTTATTGATGGAAAGCTTGTGGGCGGTTCAAATGAATTAACGAAGTTTTTAAAAAGATAATATAAATTCATGGGCCCAATAACGATGGCCTATAATAGTTTTATTTTTTTATTCTTTTTGTTTTTTTATTCTTTGGATTATGGATCATAAACTTAATTCCAAAGCTATTCCCTTGCAACATAAGATCATATTTTTGTGTTCCATCTAAAAATCCATGCTCTTGTTTAAAATAACTAAGCTTATTCTCATAAAAGAGTCCAATCCTTTCATTCTTACTATTAAACTCTAATCTATTCGTTATAGAGCCACCAAGGCCTTGTACTGTAAATTTCTCTTCGTAATCATCAAAGTCCCACCATTGATCTTCTTTGACTATTACTGTTAAATTTTCTCCGGCGCTAACTCCAACAGCAAAACTTGGAACATAAGTAATATTACCAAATTTCGTATCAATTAATTTAAATCGATGTCCGTAGCCAACTTCAAAAATCATTTCTCCGCCTGTATTTTGATTTCGAGCTAACTCCATCTCACCTGGTGATTGGTTATAACCATCAAATGGACGATTAATAAGATATTCTCCATCAACTTCAATTCCGTCAATTGTACCTTTCATATATTTAACTTGTTCAGCATCATGAAAAAATTTAGGGTGGAATGCTGATAAAAAAAACTCATGTCCATTTTTCTCTAAGCTAAGAACAAATGTATTTGTGGGTTCATCTATAATCTGAGCGGGATTATTTCCCTCTATCATCCAAGTCTTTGGGTTAAAGAATTTTCTAGAACTTCTCTCAACCCAAGCATAATCTTTTATATCAACATTATACCTAGTTGATCTAAATTCAATGTCACTATTGTAGTAAGTTGTGAATGAGTGACTTGCATAAAATCTAATTTTCCACTTGTCAGTATTTTCAGTTTTTATTTTTGATTTTTGATCTGAATAATCGAGGTTAAAATCTAAGTTTCCACATTTTTGATATTGATTATTCTCAATTGATGTTGAAGCGATCTCTAAAGCTTTCTCAATATCTTGAACCATTTCTTTATTTTGCGTATCTTCATTTTTAACTTTAATAAATTCTAAATAAGCTGCACAAAATCCCTCATCAACGATAATTAGATCTTTAGGGCCTATAGTTTGTTTTTTTATTGATATTTTTGTATCTGCTATTGTTTTTCCATTACAAATAAAATCAATATCGATCGATTCCTGAGCAATCGCATTTAAGGAAAGAATAAAGAATAAAAAAATCAAACTTCTCATAAAGGCCCCATGATTAGATTTATATACTCTATACGTAGCAATATTGGGGCCAAAGTATCTTGTTCAAATTCAAGTAGTTAGTCATTCATTTGTAATAATATATGTATAAAATCATAAAGTTGTAAGTAAAGATGACGATTACAGAAAGGTTAAATAAGATTTAATTTTCTAGAGCTTATTGTTTTATCAAAATTTCTTAGCTTTTATTTTCTTCTTTTTATTAATTGGAAAACTAGCACCTATTTCAACAGATAATTGACCAGAGTATATAGGAGAATGTTCAAGTCTTGCTCCAGGATCTCTTTCCCCATCTACCAGAGCATTTTGAATTTTAACTGCATTTCCTCTGGCCACACCTTGAATGAAGACTCTATCAAAGAAAGTCATCTTTAACCTTACGTCTGCGTGAGCCCCTCCACCAGCAACATGAAACTTATTATCTACTCCTTGCCAATTCCAAGCTTCATCCCTATGCATCATTACTTTTGTTTTTGGAACCATAACTCCAATTCCAGCACCAAAACGAGCATCTAGAGAAAACACTTTCTTTTTAGTTTGGTAAAGTTTTTGATTATATACACCAGTAACATGAGCATAATTATATCCATCTGTGTGTTCAAAACCTAACCACGTTACGTCTCCAGACTCCTTAACCTCATCAAAATCTACTGCATGAACTGCATCCCAACCATGTTGAGAGTTAGGATTATCAATAACAACTTGTCCATCAAAGTCGCCAGTTATTTCATATTTTCTCTGATTATCAAAAACCCATTTCATGTGATCTGTCCCAATTTCAATACCCCACTTATCATTAAACTCATAACCCAGTTTTAAATTGTATTGAGGGATAGACATCTTAGTGGGATTAAAATAAATTTTTGGATCAAACTTTGTGGGTCGATCATCTCCATGAGCATCATGTATTGTAAAGGTACCTTCACTAGTCGAAAACGTTGCATCTGAATTTGTATGCCAGGCCCTATTATATCCCCATGAAAAATATATTTTACCTTTAAAGTTTTTAGCCTCTTTTTGGGATAATTCCGTTAACACATCTTGGCCATCATTAAGAAAAAGAGTCATATCATTTCCAGAAGTAGTCTTTCGATAACAAAGAGGTAATGCTTTACCATGATCAGTTAATAAAGAAATATTTCCATTTAATTTATTTGCATTTAGCTTATAGCTTTCCAAACTAAAGTTTGTTGGAACAAACACTTGAACTTTTGAAGCTTGAGGTTCTTTTACTTGTGTTTTCACACTTCCAAGTTTTGAGTAATCAACTTCACCAACAACTTCTTTGAGCATATTTTGAAAATTCTTAGCTTCAAGCTCACCTTCTTTTAAGTTCTTACTCAGGCTAAGTTTTGTCTTTATTTCCTCTGTGATTTTCTTATCTTCATTTTTAATTCTTTTAGAATCTTTTAAATATTCTTGTCTTTTACTTTCAGATAAATTATCAAATTCTTCTAATGAAAGATTCCACTTTATTAGATGATCACTATAAAGATCCTCAATAATTAGCATTTTCTCAGCAATACTGTTTCTGATTTCTTTTTCAATCCCTTCATTTCTAATTAAAAGATTATCATAAAGGTCTATATTCATATTGTTAGATATTTTGATAAGAGAATTCTTTGTATGCCCTTCATTTACTAACTTTTGATAATATTGTTTAAATTCTTCTTTAGTTTGTAAAAATTCTTCAACGGTTTTTGATTCGGAATACTTTTCTAATAAATTACGGTTTGTAACTTCTCTCTCAACAAAAGGAGTAACTTTTGAAGAATACTCTTTAGCAGAGTTTAGAACTTCTTTTGGGACAAGCTCTTTTATTTCTTCAAGAGTTGCCTTTCTTAAACCTTGTTTTTCATCTTGAGAAAAAGCTTGTGGCATTAGAGATACTAAGACTAGAAAGAGTGCGCTTCTTTTCATTAAAATTCCCTTTATTTCATTACATGACCTTATCGGTCAAACAAGGTAAAAAGATGAATTTTCTTTATAACTAAAACACAAATCACTGAATTTACAAGAAAATAAAAGGAAGAATATAGTAAAGGCAAATAGAAAATCTTTATGTTTATCTATCTAATACGTATTCCATGTAGATATCTTCCATCAAGCTGCTGTTAAACTTCTTGATACCAACAATTTTCTTTAAGCGATTAATAGCACTTTCAAAATTTTTGTATTTGGTATTATAGAGTTTTTTTTAGCTCTGATTTAAGTTTAACCATTTCATCATAAGAAGCTTATTTACAATCGTATAAGTAGAGATTTGTTGAATAAGCTTAGATTCTCTTTCTCGTAATTCTTTACTCTTATTTTGAGATGATATTAAGATCTTTTCTATATTTTATTTTAGTATCATTATCAAACTCAAAATGCTTTGCAAACATCTTATGAACATGTGCCTTTTTTTCTTCTAAGCTTTTGGGAGTTAAACCATGGATCTCATACACTAGTTTATTATGTTAGTGAGTCGCACAACCATTTAGAACTAGTAGTATTATCAATCTTGATCTCCTGATCGTTAATGAATTAATACTATAGCTTAAAGCTCTAAGCCAAATAGATTTTATCCCAGTCTTCTTTTTGCCATGCACGGTAATTCTTATTAAAATTGTGTACCCAAGCATGCTTTAGTATAGAAGTAAGCTTATTGATAATTTTCATTTTGGCTCCTTGTTAAAGTTACTACAACTATACATGACACTTGATACATGTAAATACTTACATGCAACTACATTCATACGTCTAAGAATTGCCAAAACAAAGCTAAATATTGCCATTTTTATTAATAAAGTATTTAATAGTTGAATGGCCACATGGACTTTTTTTACTAATTACGGGCATATTCTCTTTATGGTTGCTCTCAATCCAGACATATCCGTTAAAGAGATGGCGATCTCTGTAGGAATCACAGAAAGGGCAATTCTTAGAATAATTTCAGAATTAGTCAAAGATAAATTTATCAAAATAGAAAAGCTTGGCCGCCGCAACACGTATACAGTAAATCTTGATAAACACCTCAGACATGATGTTGAAAAAAACTGCAAGATAGAGGACATCATAAAGTTAATTCAAAAGACAAAAAAATAGTCACAAGATTAAATTAATCTTGCTCCACAATAGGTCTACCTTTGTTTGTAGATCTTTTTTGCTGTCTTAGTTTCCAGCGCTTAAACCTTTGCTCACCTAACTCTTTAAGTAGAAACTTTTCTACTTCTCCTGGTGTTAAATCAAAGAGTCTATTTATATCAGAAAAAGAGGTCTTGTCCTCAATAGTCATTTTTATGAGTTTTTCTTTTTCTTTTTTATCTAAACTATCTATTTTTAATTTTAATGTTTTTGATAATCCCATATTTCTATCTATCCAGTACATGTTCCATATAAATATCTTCCATCAGGCTGCTATTAAACTGCTTGATACCAACAATTTTCTTTAAGCGATTAATAGCACTTTCAAAATTTTTGTATTTAGTGTTATAAAGTTTTTTTAGCTCTGATTTAAGTTTAACCATTTCTTCGTAGCTCGCTTTTTTTACAATTGTGTAATTAGATATCTGCTGAACAAGCTGAGATTCTCTTTCTCTTAATGTCTGGCTTTTTTCAAGAGAGTTTATTAAAATATTTTCTATTTTCAATTTTTTTGCTTTATTAAACTCTTTGTGACTTCCAAGCATTTTATGAACATCCATTTTTTTTTGCTCTAAACTTTTTGGAATTAACTCGTAAGATTCTTTAACTAGTTTGTTATTATTTTTAGTAGCACATCCAGTTAAAGCTAAAAGTAATGTAAGCATTTTCATTTTTGATCTCCTGGTCTTTAGATCATATTTATACATCAATTATACGAACTAACCATTGCAGTTACTTAATCATCTATTATACAAGGACAAAGAATAGACAGCTTAGACAATCGTAAGTTTCTTAGATATTATCAAAATATGAAATACCAAATAGAAGAGCACCCTAGCTTTATTACTAATGAAATCAATAAGTTTTTTCCTTGTGGCCATCAGAAAAAAGAAACTATTTTTGATAATCTTCAAAAAAGAGAAACTTTTGTTAAGGGCCAAATTCCTCCATACAAAGTTGAATTTGATTCTGAATTACAGACTGGTACTTTTAAAGAAGGTGAATTGAATATTCATCATGGACCACTTTTGAGTGTTCACGGTATTATTGGTGAGATAAGTGAAAGCTATAGAGATTTAAAATATTTTTATGGGTCTTATATATTGAGTTTTCGCTTGATTCGTCCTGTAAGACTAGAGTTTTTTAAAGAAGAAGAAGGTATTAGATTAAAGGTTACATGCCTAGTAAAACCCTGGTTCATCAGACCGTGGGTGCTTCTTAATAAAATATTTTGGAAGTTCTTTGGGATAAGTTTTCTTTTTTAAGAAAATTTCTTATCTGTTAACTCGAATATACTGAAAACGCTTAATATTATTGTTAGTAACTTAACTAAACTAGTGATAGGTCCTGATGCATAACCAACAATTAAAATGATACTGCAACTAATAAATACTTTTTCATAAATTCTCCTATAACATTAGGTTACAGTAGAGATATGATTCGTTTTTATAGAATCATGAATTCAGCCAGGATTTTCTCACTGATTGTTGATTGAATAGTCCGCTTTCTAGTTATAGCCAGTATTAAACTCAGAAGGTAGTGTTCAAAATCATAACGAAGTTTACTATGTCTTGTTGGAAGTATTAAAGGCTGTGATTGTAAAGAACTAGGGAAATCTCCACAAAGAGCTAAGAATTTAGATGATCCATAAACTGATATCTGCGAGATTCCAATTAACTTAACTATGGGATTTAAGTCTACCTAAGAGCTCTCTTGGAGTTCCTTCAACTAGAGAGATAGCACAGTTCTCTTATGATTTTTGAACAAACTTGGCTAAGTCACAGGAAAGTATTTTGGGTGCACTATTTACGATACCAAGACGGTATCGTGTCTTCGTAGATGTTCTTTTATCATTAAAAACTTTAATAAACTCTTCGCCATTTTCAAATATTTTATCAGCATACTCGAGAGCAACTTTATCTGCGTCAGTGAGTACTAGGGACTTATTTTTTCTTTCAAAAAGTATCTGTCCTATATTTTCTTCTAGTTGTTTAAAGAACTAAGGGCAGATTGCCCTATATTCAATTTTTTAAAAGCTTTAACTATCGTCCCTTCAGTAGTTATATCTTTGAAGTATAAAAGATGATGATAGTTAAGCCATTTCATCATTTTTACAAGAATCGACCTGATACCCAAAGGTTAAGGTTTCCTTGTTGAGCATTAAAATTAGTTTCTCTATATACAGTAATAATTGGTTGAAGAGTTAAACCTTTAGATAGTTTGTAACTAAAAGAGAAGTTCATCTGTTCTTTATTATCCCAGTTAAGTGCATCTGCATTAGTAATTTTACCATCAACTTGGTAGAAAGCTTGAAGAGTTAATTTGTCCGCCACGCTATAAGAGATATACGGTGAAACAAATAAAGGAGCTCGTCTTCTATCTGGAGCATTTCTATGGAATTCATATCTTCCCCAAAGCCAAGTTCCAACATTAAGCTTATCGTTTACTTTATAGTTCGCGGACTGAAATCCACCTGGATTCCACTCAGTACCACGAGCGATACCACTTTCACTAACAGCTGCAATAATTGTATTTAGTCCACCTGAGAAAGTGAAATTACCATTTTTATACCAAGTTGATGTAATTCCTATAACAGGATTATCAAGCTTTCCTACAGAAGTATCATCAGTAACTGTAGCTCTTTCTATTACAAATCGAGGATTTATAACAAGACGAGTTTTCTTAGTAAGATTATATCCAAAACTTACCTGATGCCATGAAGATGTTCCGTCTGTATTAACGGTCCCATCAAAACTTTGCGGGCTACTATTTCCATCAATTGAAGGACCATTAATCATAGAGAAATGAGAGATACGATCTGGCTTAATTTTATCTAAAAATGAAGTTGATAGATCAGTCTGACTAGTATTAATACTAGTCGTTTGAGCAATAGCTGCAAATGACATAACGCTAAGTAAAATGGGGATAAGTTTCATTAAGGTCTCCTAAAAAAGTGTCAATATTGTCCAAAAACTGTGTTTATCCACAAGCGCCAAGACTTAGTTAATAATATATTTAGATTCTAAACTAAAAGCGCGTCGCACAAAAGTCTATTGAAAATATTACAATACATATTTTCAAACAGATTTACTTAGCCTAGCAATTAAGTCCTAACTAGCTAGATTCATACAATGCTAGTCTTAATAGAGGAAGCCTTCTTTTAAAAAAGAGAGTACGGCTAAATTTATTTTGTTTGTCTTATAAATACTATTTCATAATCACATTTATTCTATCTTTTCAAGATGTTAAGCCGATAAGTATATATGATTAAAGTGTTTTTAGTACTCTTACTCTTTTCAATAAATTCATTCGCACAGAATCTTTATGATTCTAATTGTGCAGAATACATAAAAACTAACAATCTGATTAAAGCTAATAGCTTCGAGGATAGTATCCTTAAGTCAAAAAGAACTGAGAGATATTTTTACTGGGAACGTATAAATAAGAAATATAGAGAATTATCTAATGATCCAAGCTTAATAAAAGAGGCAAATGAGAGGTTTAAAGATCAAAGAAGCGAATACAGTATAAGTAAATGCAATGGCGAACTAGCTGACTGTAATAGCTATAAAGCTTACTGTATTGAAGAGGTCGCCACAAAAGGCATGATAGAAAAGATTCATGAATGGAATGATAGAGTTAATAATTGTATGAGCTCTAAATATAGAGTCCTCCACCCAGATTTTTGTAAGAAAGATTTTAAAAGATCTCTACTTTATTTAAAGAACATGGCAAATCAACTAGCAAAAACAAACCAAGAGAAATCCCTAGAGGTTGCTCAATTTTTCCAAGAGGCAAAAGAAACTTTTCAAAAAAATCATGATCAAATGGACAAACTTTTAATAGCAATTGCTAAGGAAAAAAAAAGAGAAGAAGTAGAAAATTTACAAGCAATTAATAAAGAAAAAGTTCATAAAACTTTAAATATGTGTAGAGACTTAATTAAATCAGATGATAACGATATTGGTAATAAAATTTATGTTGATAAGATACTGATGAGTTACTCTTGTCCATCCCTGGCAGTGCCCACAGACCTAAACAAGGAAGCTATAAACTCATTAGAAAAGATCATGAGTACTATCGACCTTAAAACTCAAGAAAAGCTATTATATCCTCAGATAACAGCTCTGGCCTTGAATAAATCAATAAAGGCGACTGCAGCAACATATATGAGATTTTTTGGAAATGATCTAAACTTAAATGATTCTAGTTCCATAAATAAATTTGTAAAAAATATTTGTAGTAAACTCGAAAAAGATTATTGTAAAAAACCAGCGCTCAAAGCGTCTATGTATATAGCTCTAAGAGAGTTAAATGAAGAAACGAAAAGTAATCCTTTAACAAAAATATCAAAAGAAGAGATATATAAAGATCTGAATATTTTTAACAACACCCTTAAACAAGCAAATTCTTTTTGTTCAACAATAAATAAAGAAGCAAAGAAAATAGAAAAAGAAAACAACTGCAAAGATCTTCCAAGAGCTCATGATAAATTCGATAGAAATTCAAAGTATATAGTTGATGCAACAATTGAGTGTAATAAACGCAGACAAAAAAAATATGCAAAGCTTAATGATTTAACGAATTCAAATAGATTAAAAGCTGAGCAGTATTATGCAAAGGCCTCTGGTACTCTAACAGGTCATTTACTTGTCACTGAAGATTTTAGAGAAAAAGTAAACCTACCCTCAAGAGCCTGGGTAAATGAAAAGTGTATAAAAGGAGATGGCGAGGCTTTTAAAACACCATCAAGAACAGATGTCGACAAGGGTCTAAAAGACTTTATGTTATTAAACCTAAAAGAGATATCAGACATTGCTGATCAAAAAGAAAATCCAAACAATAAACGAAAAATAATAAAAGATTATTTAAAAAATAATCCCAACACGATTGTATCACTTCTTGAAGAAAATCCTGAAGAAGAATATGCCAAGGCCATCTGTGGATTTGTTAGAGAGATTAATGACTCTGACTATTATAAAGTGATCGGAGAGAGGGCCGTAATTGGAGTTGGAGTAGTTGCAGGTGTAGCTTTAAGTATAACAGGAATTGGAGCCCCTATTGGAGTCCCACTACTGGCCACTGTTGGCACAGTAACAGCAATAGAAGCAGGATCAATAATTTATGATATTAGTAAGATAAATTATAACCTTCAAAATAAACGACAGGCCTCATCCACAGGCCAGATGAATAATGATCAAGCGCTTGAGGAATTTAAAACTGCAGAGGATGAATTGTTCTCTAGGAAAGTTGATTTGGCGCTAACACTAAGTTTTGGAACTCTTGATCTTGTATCAGAAGGAGCGAAATCAGCTAGACTATTTTATAAAACAAATAAGGCATTAAAGACTAAAAACATATTAGGTTTAGGAAAAGATTTATCAAAAGAATCCCTCAAGGGTTTGAGCTACAATATAACAAAAGGTTTTGATAGTTTTGCCTATCAAGCTAAAAAGTTCAAAATAGATCCAAAAAGTATAAAAGCTTTATCTGATTCTCAAAAGATGGAACTAGGTGCAATATATTCCAGACTCACAAGATCTGAACAAAAGATTCTTACAGAAATTCTCTCAAGAACAAATAATCCTAAAGAGTTATCCTCATTAATCAATAAAGTTTCTGAATCAAAAGATATATTTTCAAATACACATAAAATCGATTTTCAAAAAATATTTAAAATTGTAAATAGGAGTACTAAGTCCCTACCCAGTAGCAAGGGTATTGAATCATTATTCAGAAAAAGCGATAAGCTTCTCGATTTAAACACAGTACGACTATCAAATAACAAAGATGTTATAGAAGCTGAAAAGTTCAAAACCCAATTGCAAAATTGGTACAGCTCCGAAGATGTAATTCTAAATGAGAACTTAAACAACAGTATTAAATCTCAACTCACAAGTAATGGAATCGTATTTAAGGATTCTTCTAATGGCTATATCTTAACTGCTAAAGAGCTCGCAGAAGGTGAACAATATACAAGTGAAATAGAGAGATTTGTAAACAGAATGAATAAGATGGGTGTTAATGTAAAATATGATCCCCAGTTCTTAAAACAAAATAATATTCAAGGTGCATATGATATCGATATGAACACAGTCTACATTGACAATACTTCCATCTTATCAAATAGAACCTCACCTATATCATTTCATGAGGGATCCCATGTACATGGAATAGAAAAATACTTAAAAGGCATTGATGATAATTTCAATATCTCTTTTGGTCCTGATGCTAGAAGTCCAAGTTCTAAGATATTTGCCCCATCAGAAGAATTATTTAAAAAACATAATACAAAAGATATTCCTTATGCTGAAGGTTTTTGGGCCCAAGAAAGTAAAGTTTTTTCAAATGAATTACGTCAAAATGCATGGTCTGAAACACCAAATTTAAACAAAATAAGAAAAAACAGTGAGACTTTGAATCTAATAAATCAAAATGCAATTGTGAACTCCAAAAGAGTTATTGATCATGTAAGAGAATTAAATTCTTATATCACTAAAGGGCATGCGGGCATGGCCAACAGAGTGATAGAAGTAGAAAAAGAATATATAAAAGGACAGGCCGTTAGATCATTCACACTTAAAAATTATAGTGTAACGATAGATCCTATAAAAAGAACTCGCTCCGATATCAAAACAAAAATCAAAGCAGTTACTGAATATCAAAAGGATCTAGCACAAAGATATATATCAGATAAAGAAAATCCCAAAATACTCAAAGAAATTTTAGAAGAGTTCAATATAAAGGCGACTAACTACAAAGAATTGTCATTAAAGAATGAACAAGTGAATAATTTAATTATTGAGAAAGCGAATAAACTTTTGGTGCTCAACAAACCGGTGACAAAAAAAGACCAAAAAGAATTCATAGACTTAACTGCAAAACTTTCTAGAACTACAAAGATAGTTAATAGTCCAGATTAAGTTTACTAATCCTATTTCGGACTTTCAGTTCAATTTGTTTTAACTGGTATAGGTTATTTTGTCTTTAAGAAATCAAAGACTACCAATTAGTTCCACCTTTATCGTGTTTGTTTTGAAATCGTTTTAGGCGATTATATTCTCTTTGCTGTGCAGCTTTTTTGGCTTTACTCAGTTTCTCTTCTTCATCTTTTTTAGATTCTGCCTTTTTAAGATTTAGAGTTGAACAAGAGCACAAAAAAGAAGCCAATAAGATTAGAACTAAATTACTTTTAAAAAATGTTTTTTTCATTAAATAATCCCCGTTGATTTATTTTATTAATTGTCAGGGCTAACAAATGGGATAACTTAACAATTAGTTAGATATCTTATAGTGAATAGGGATTATAATCGTTATTTTTTCCATTTGTAGTGAAGAAGGAATAGCAGGAAATTGTGAAATATTTTCAAGTAAATCTGTCGCAGCGTGATCAAGAAGGTGAGAATTACTCGTTTTAGAAATAGTATAATTAATTAGTTTACCAGTTTTATGTAGTTGCACTTCAATTTCTACCAGACCTTGAACTTTAAAGAACTTTGCTTTTTCAGGGTAGAACTTATTTTTTTCTACTTCAGACACCACTTTTTGAATATAGTCTTCTAAAATTGTTTTATCTTTTCTGATTTTTTTTTGTTCAATATCAATATCAATATCATTACTATCTTGATTCTTTAAAAAGGATTTACTTGTCTTTGTTTTTTTTTCCTTAAAGTGATTTTTAGAAATCGGTCTAAGAATAGAAACTTTATAATTAATTGAAGTTGAGGACTTATTTTGACTCAAGTTCTTATCAATAGCAATAAAATCACTGTCATCTATCGAAGAGAACAGTGATAGAAAGAAGAAAAGATGCAAAGTAATACTTATTACTAAAGCAAGTCTATATTGATTATTCTTAATCAAACTAGTACTGCGCTTGAAGACCTAGAACTAGACTTCGTCCTGGTAGAGGAGCAATCCTTTTGATAATCGAAACATGGTTTCGTGCTTCAATATCAAAAAGGTTTTTAACTCTACCAAAAATATTAATCCCAGAATTCTTAATAAAAATATCTTTCGAAATACCAAAATTCACCATTGAATAACTGTCCGTCGATGATTCACCAGGGTCAACTTGAGCTTGATGCCCATAGTACTGAACTTCAAGATCTGATATCACACTACCTTTTATCATCTCTAGCGCTAAACTCAATCTGGCCGGAGAGATCCTAGGAAGATTATTATTATTTTTCTTATCAACACCTCTAACATAATCAAATTTTGATGTAAGACTAAAATAGCTCTTATTTAACTTACCAAGTTTATAATTCGACTCGTAATCAAGTCCATAAAAGCTTGCATGTGTAGAGATATAATCATAAATTGCTAGCCCACTGTCACCATCCGTTAGACCTGTGGGAGCAAGACTTATATAATTCTCAAACTGTTGAGTATAGACAGAAAAGGAATGAGTAAAATATTCTTGAACTTTTTTTAGATTAATCTCAAGAGCATATGCTTTCTCTTTATCAAGTTCACTATTTCCCCTTTCGAAGGTTGCTGTTGCTATATGAGCACCATTTGCAAAAAGTTCTTGAAAGTTCGCATTCCTTTCAGTGTATGAGAGACTTGTTCCCAAAGTTGTATTTGAACTTATTAAATGACTATAACCAATCGATCCATTATAAAGTGTAAAATCTTTCTCCGCTGATTCACCAAAATTAACGGATGAGTCTTTTTTTACTTTTGAGGATTCTACTCTTAGACCCATATTTATAAGATCAATGCCAATATGCTTTTCTTGAAAAGTAAATGCCGCAAGTTTAGTACTATTTGATGTTGGAAGAAAAGCTTCTTCTCCCGTTGCAGAAAATATAGAGCTTTGGGCTTGAAACCCAGAAATACCGTGAAAATTTTTCTTATTATTTAGAAACTCTATACGACTCTCATATCCATTATTTTCAAATTCTGTAGCGACAGCTCCATTTTCAATTTCATTATGAATATAACTAGACTGAGCATGCTTTACTTTAATTTTGGAAAAGAGAGAACTATCAAGGTCGTAATCACCATGAAGTTCAAACCTTTCTTGGTTCATTTTGATTGTTACATCTTCTTCAGCAACAGTTCCATAAAATGTGTTAAATTTATTATATGAAACACCAACCCTTCCTTTATCAAAAAATTTAGTAATTCCTGTTGAAAAAGAATCCTGTTGATTAAAACTATTTTTCAAAGTCATAACTGGAGTTCGTACATCTTCAAGTTTCCTTGAAGACCCATCGATATGAAAAACAAACTTATTCTTTCCAAAATCAGCAGAGACAGCATTTGTCATTCCAGGATTAACAGATTCGTATTGGGTTAAAAACTTTGAAGAAAATCCTTCCGAGTAGTTCTTATGAATTCTTTTTGTCACAAGGTTTATGACTCCACCAACAGCTGAAGAGCCATAAAGAAGACTCATAGGACCTCTGACAACTTCAATAGATTCTAGTGTTAGTGTATCAACTGCGATTGCATGATCCACACTTTGACTTGAAGCATCTAAAGATCCAAGAGAATTTTGAAGAATTCGAATTCTATCACCATCAAGTCCCCTGATAACTGGTCTACTGGCGCTGGGACCAAATTGAGTACTTGAGATCCCCACTTGAGTCTTTAAAGTATCACCAAGACTTGTTTCTCGTTTTTTTTGAAGATCTTTTCCTTCAAGTTTTGAAATGGACTGAACAAAATCAACAAGTGAGCTTCCCTCTCTATGTGCCAAGACTTCAATATCTTGAACTTTAAATTTATTATTTTGTGCAGAAACCATTAATGGTGAAATTAATAGTACGATTTTTAAAACTGAATACTTCTTCATTTTTACCTTTTACTATTCATTTTATTAATTTTTTGCAAGTCACTTGCATTATTTACAATATAAAGATAACTTAAGTTTATGACAAGATGCTGCGAATCAAAATATTCAGAAAAAGAGACAAGAGACAAGAGACATATTAAAGAAACATGGATTAAGTGCGACAAAAAATATGCTTCTGGTTTACAAGCTTTTAAAAATGGCAAAAGCCCCTCTGTCATCAATTGATCTATTAGTAAAGATCAAAACCATTAATGACTCTACAGTTTTTAGAATTCTACAAAAGCTTAAAGCTCTTTATCTCGTTAATGAAATTGACTTAAACGAGGGATTTAAACGATTTGAAATAGATCCAGAAAACCACCATCATCACCATATTATTTGTGAAACTTGTAAAAATGTAGAAGTTATCAACAAATGCCAAATTTAAATTTTAGAAAAAGAATGTGAGAAGCTTGGTTTTAAAAATATAAAGCACAAAATTGAACTTTTTGGATTATGCTCTAGCTGTCAATAATCTATTTACCTAGACAAGAGAATACTAAACTTTCTACAAAACTAACAATACAATTTTTATCTTTGTCATTCCCAAAATCAGTTAACAAAGGAAGGTTGTGCCTAAAGTATACTTGGCAATGACTAACTTCAATAATTGTAGATGCAAGTGATTTTGGAAATTTATATTTTGGATTAACTTCTAATAATATATCTCCAATTAATGCACAGAGATCTTTATAAGGCTTAAAGAGCTGATCTTTATTATCCTCTGAAACTTTATTATTATGATAAGTTTTAACGCTATCAGTAAGAATGATTTGATAAAGGTCGTATTCATTAATATAATCAGATACCATCTCATTTTCAGAACGCATCAAAACAAGTTCAATAATCTTTGATACTTTTAATTTTTTATCCTTCATATTTTTTGTTTGAGTTTGAATCTGGAACTCAAGCCAGCTCCAGTACCAAGCAGTTAAGTAAGTTAGGAGTAGGCGTTTGTTTTCGAAATACCTATAAATCCCCGCTTCCGTGGTCCCAATACTTTTCGCTAATTTTTTAAAAGTAAAGTCTTCTAGCCCTTTCTCTTTAATAATTAAAATACTGTGAGATATAATATTGCGACCAAGCTCAGAATCATCAGGATTGCGCAAGTAAAGCTTATTGTTCATTTGTATTTGTAAATTTATCTTCATATGGCCTTTAATTCTCTGAAATTTAGTGTATAAGCAATGTATAGTTAATGAAAGCTTTACCCAAGATGATAATAGCTTTACTATCATTAGTGATTGTAAAATAAATATTAGCGGAAGTAAATTACAAATTAAGGATGATTATTATGTTTAAAGAAATTAAAAGTGATTTACCAGCAAGTATTGTTGTCTTTTTCGTGGCACTTCCACTTTGTCTAGGAATTGCTTTGGCTTCAGGAGCACCACTATTTTCTGGAATTATTGCAGGAATTATTGGCGGAATTATTGTTGGAGCTTTAAGTGGCTCACCTCAAGGTGTAAGTGGTCCTGCTGCAGGTCTTGCAGTAATCGTTTTTACTGCTATTGAAACACTTGGCTCGTGGCCTACGTTTCTTTTAGCAGTTGTACTTGCTGGAGTGATTCAAATGGCAATGGGCTATGCTAAAGCCGGCTTTATAGCTTATTTTTTTCCATCTTCTGTAATAAAGGGAATGCTTACAGGTATAGGCTTACTTATTATTCTAAAACAAATTCCTCATGCTCTAGGTTATGATAAAGATTTTGAAGGTGACAATTCATTTTTGCAGCTAACTGGTGAGAATACTTTTTCTGCCATATCATCAGCACTAGAAGCATTTAATATGGGTGCATTTTTAATAGCTTTGGTATCATTGTTTATTTTAGTTTTATGGGACAAAGTTCTATCTAAAAAACATAAATTCTTTCAACTAATTCAAGGACCTCTAGTGGCGATTGTATCTGGAATTACGTTAAACTATTTATACGTAAATGGAATACTTGGCTTTAAACTAAGTCCTGATCAGCTAGTTAGTATTCCTGTACCCGAGAACTTCTCAGGTTTCTTAAGTCAATTTACAACTCCAGACTTTACGCAGATAGCTTCATTTGGAGTTTGGGAAGTAGCAATTATGATTGCTATAGTTGCAAGTTTAGAAACACTTTTATGTGTAGAGGCAACAGATAAATTAGATCCACTTAAAAGAGTAACTCCTACAAATCGAGAACTAAAAGCACAGGGATTTGGAAACATAATATCGGGTCTTATTGGTGGTTTACCTATTACACAAGTCATTGTAAGAAGTTCTGCAAATATAGCCTTTGGAGGAAAGACAAAACTCTCTGCTATTCTTCATGGATTTTTTCTTTTAATAAGTGCCGTAACAATTGCAGGAGTACTAAATCTCATTCCTCTTGCAAGCTTAGCTGCTATTTTATTAATTGTTGGATATAAACTCGCAAAACCTAAACTATTCAAAGAAATGTATAAGCTAGGATGGGAACAATTCATTCCTTTTACAATGACTGTTATAGGTATCATTATGACTGACCTATTAAGAGGTATTAGTATAGGAATGATATTTGGAATTTTCTTCACACTTTGGCATAGCTACAAGAATTCACATTCATTCGAAGAGAGTGTGACTCAAGAGGGTGACTTGGAAGTTTATGTAATTAAGTTATCGGAGGAAGTTTCATTTTTTAACAAAGCCAAGATCTTAAAAACGCTAGATAAAATACCAAGTAATTCTAAAGTTATTATTGATGCAACAAAGTCTAAATCCATTTCTCATGATGTTATAGAAATAATTGAAAACTTTATTGATAGTAGTAAAAGTAAAAACATAATAGTCGATAAGATTAATCTCTAAAGGAGAACTATGAAAACACTAACTAAAGAAATGCAAGATAAGATTTCACCAGATATGGCAGTAGATATTTTAAAAGAAGGTAACGTACGTTTTATGAAAAATTTAAAACTGAACAGAAATCTTTTGCAGCAACAAAATGATACAGCTGATGGGCAACATCCATTCGCTGTAATTTTAAGCTGTATTGATTCAAGAACATCTGCTGAATTAATCTTTGACCAGGGACTTGGTGATATATTCAGTGTTCGTATTGCAGGAAATATCTTAAACGAAGATATTCTTGGAAGTATGGAATTTGGGACAAAAGTTGCAGGATCTAAAGTAATTTTTGTTTTAGGGCACACAGGTTGTGGAGCTATTAAAGGCGCTTGCGATGATGTAAAAATGGGGAATCTAACAGCTCTATTGGATAAAATTAAGCCCGCAATTAAAGCAGAGACTGAGACAAAAGAGAATAGAAATGCTTCAAATGTAGATTTTGTAAATAATGTTACAGAAATAAATATCAGACAAAACATGTCAAATATCCTTGAAAGAAGTGCTGTTTTAAAAGAAATGGTTCAAACTGGCGAAATTAAGATCGTTGGTGGACTTCATAACGTAGCAACAGGTGAAGTAAATTTTTACCAATAATAAATAAATTATACCAAATTGACTTTGGGAGAAATTGATTGCCTAAGTCTCTATGGGATATTCTTTAAAATAAAGAATATCCCTCTTCGCTTACCTCAAAATAGACCAACAAATAACTCTTCTATACCGAATTCTCAAATCAAGAACTAAGCCTCTTTTACCGATAAAGATATGTTATTTAAGATGAGGAAAATCAATGAAATTATTATTATTGATATTTATGATAGTACCTAGATTGGATTTATATGCAGTAGAATGCTCTCAGGATAAGTTCTATGATATATCCAATATAGAAGAAATAAATATGGATGCAAGCAAACTAGTTTCTGGTCAAATTCAATTAGATAATATTCCCAAGGACACTGAAGAATACTCTAGAAGCGATTATATGAAGGGAATTAGTTATTATATTGGTGGCGGAAATGAGAGATGGGATAAACTAGAGGGCCACGAAGATATTTACATTTTCTATGATGAGTATCAAGCTGAAAAACATTCGATGAATGGTTTAACCCATGGATCACATGCAATCATGAAGCTTGACCGAACTAAGAATCCCCCTAAGATGATTTACTTAACGAAGAGTAAACAAGTCGCCAGCCGAAGTCGTAACGAAAGAAACAAATATAAAAATATAAATGAATCTTTATGCACTTTAAATGTAGATTGCAATAAGACATTAACGAATATGAATAAAGTCATAGATGACAAAATTCTAGATTCTAAAATTATAAATTCTTACAAATTGAATATTATCAATTTATTTAAAGAAAGGCTTATTGTTGATACTTATCATAAGTTTGGAGAAATCAAAGATAAAGTATCGGCCATATTAAGTGAAGCCAAGATTAGGGAATTTAAAAGTACAAAGGAAATTAATCAGTTCGTTCTAACCGAAACAAAAAAAATAGTAAATGAAAAGATTAAAGGAAGAACTTACTCTGAATGGAAACAGTATTTGAAAGATATAGGGTCAAGTGAGAACCCTCTTAACTATATTGACTATAATGCTCTCGTAGGAAATGTTGAATATCATACCGATCAAAATGAAAGAGCAATTAAGAAAAAATCAATGTTTGAATACTGCTCAGACCAAGTAAGTGATGCCTGCTCAAAAGTGAATAATAATAAAGACTATATAGATTATTTTCAAAAAAGAAGAAAAAATGTGGATGGAGTTGAGTGGTAACATTTATCTCTTATTGATATCAATAAAAACCCAAACTATTTTGAAACTCCAAAGCACAGTTCTAGGCCAATTAGATTTAATCAGTTTATGAATTAAATCATCATTATAATTCTTCATCAATTTTGTGTGAATAGGTACATTAACAAAAAAAGTCCATGCCCAAATCAGAAGCAAACTAATAAATCCGACAAGAAATACAGGATTTTTATAATTTAGATATAGTAAAATAACTCCACAGAAAAATTCAATTAACATTAATGGCATAACAACGAAGGTTATCTTTTTCATATGAAAATCTTGAAACTCAAATGCTTTCTTTTTATCGATATATAAGAAACTGGGATAATGAACAATCTGAACAGTCCAAATGAGACCTATAAGAGCAAGATTAGAATAGAGATATAGATCATAAATATTGTCAAAGCTAATCATCATTATTTTCCCTTACGCTTTTTATTCGTTTTCTTTGCATGTTTTCTTATAATATCTCTAGATTGAACTCTAGAATCATTAGAGTTCTTTATACCCCATAATTGCTCTCTGGCATACCGGTGTTCCTTTTCAAAATCAACGATAGGTTTTGGATAATCTAAACCTAAATTAAAGTTGTAAAGCATCTGGTCCATTGAACTTAAAAGCCAAGGCTCATGAATAAACTTAACAGGAAGATCTTTTAACTCTGGAACCCACTTTTTTATGAAAATAGCATTTTTATCTTTTTCTTTAGATTGTTTAACAGGATTATAAATTCTAAGAGTATTGATTCCTGTAGTTCCTGCCTGCATCTGAAATTGAGAAAAATGAATTCCTGGTTCATAATCTAAAAAAGCACGCGCTAAATGACCAGTTCCAGCTTGCCAAGGTTGCCAAAGAGTATGAGTCAAGAAGGAGACGACTGTAGCGCGAAGTCTAAAGTTTAAATAGCCAGATTCTTGAACACATCTCATAGCTGCATCAATAAGTGGATAACCTGTCATGCCATCTTTCCAAGCTTTTATATACTTTTTATTTTTCTTTTTTCGAATACCGTTAAAAGCCGGGTTAACATTTTTAAATTCAATACCAGGTTCAGTTTCAAGATTTTGAATAAAGTGACAATGCCACTTTAAACGAACCATATACTGATCTAGAGAAATTTTATTTCTAACATCATCTCTTTTAGCTTCACATGCCTGATAAATTTGCCTAATAGAGATATTGCCCCAGGATATGTAGGATGAAAGCCTAGAGCAGTAATATAAACTTTTTTCAGGATAAGATATTGATCCCCAGTATTTTTCTATTTTTAAATTAAGAAAGTCATTTAAGTATTGTGATCCTTTTGACTCTCCTCCAAAAAGCATAAGTGGATTTACTTCTTTAAGGGCTAACTGAAGCTCAACTGGAGGTAAAAATTCATTTTGAAGGTCTAGATTAAATAATATATTAGAAAAACTTGTTAATTTCACAGCTTCACCTTTCACATATCGCATCCAATAATGATCCCAACCATCCCTTTGCTGAAGACCTCTCATAACACCGTAAGGAGTATATTCAAGCCATTTAACAGATTCTTTTTTAAGGAAAGACTTAAGGGCTAGATCTCGTTGAAATGATAAATCATTACCAGTCTCTCTATGAGAGAAGACACTAATCATTGGGTAGATAACCTTAAGTCTTTTAAAAACATCTATCGCTTCTCCGTAGAACTTATGGACAGCAAAACCTCTAGTTTCCAAGTCCTTTAAAGACTGATAAACAAATCGCCAATGCCTTAAATCAAAATCATAATTGTTTGAGACGGAAGGCTCAAAGATATAAATAACAAGACATTTTTCCTTTGAAGCATTAAAAAGGGGGAGATGATCTTGTGTTCTTAAATCTCGTTTTAGCCAAACTATATTCAAATTGTCTTCTCTTTTATAAATGTTTTAGCTGCAGTAAAGATTCTTTTCTTTTTTTCTTCATCCATTTTAGAGAGTGAGCTGATCACCATATTCATCCGAGGTTGTTTCTTAAAAAAATCTTTTCGGTTATCTATAAACAACCAGTAAAGTCCATCGACAATGTCACACCAATGATCTTGTTTATAGTGGCTCATTTTTCTTATATAGTTTGAACCTGAAATATAAGGTTTTGTAGCAAAGATACCGCCATCACTAAATTGACCCATACCAAAAACATTTGGGCCCATAACCCAGTCACTTGAGTCAACAAACATTTCCATGAACCACCTATAAACTTCTTTTGGATCAATTTCACTCATGAGCATAATATTTGATAGAACCATAAGT
>Ga0209712_10000386_pt1 | contig 40040 bp, 30 predicted proteins | sample ArcOceMetagenome_FD_187443 | JGI IMG/M metagenome (GOLD analysis project Ga0209712, IMG submission 187443) | Marine eukaryotic phytoplankton communities from Arctic Ocean - Arctic Ocean - Greenland ARC118M Metagenome (SPAdes) (version 2) | ecosystem: Environmental > Aquatic > Marine > Oceanic...
GTGTAGAAACGAGTGATGAGATTTTTATTTCTACTATCTCAAAGGCACAATCAGCTAACCGATCTATTATTTTCGGAACTGGACATCCAACATATGCTCCAAAATTAAATGTAACATACACGATTAACCAATAATAATAAAAAACTTATTTATTAAAACAACAAGCATTTCTGATTTTCTATAAAAAAACTTAGTCTTGCTTTCAAAACCCTAATTTACTTATGTGTGGAATCGTAGCTTATATCGGAAAAAAAGACGCTTATCCAATTATTATTAAAGGTCTTAAAAGATTAGAATATCGTGGATATGATAGTGCTGGTGTAGCTTTATTTAATGGAGATTTACACGTTTACAAAAAGAAAGGAAAAGTCAACGACTTAGTTTCTTTTGTCAAAGGAAAAAATCTTGCTGGCAACGTTGGAATTGGTCATACTCGATGGGCAACTCATGGTGAACCTAATGATATTAATGCTCACCCACATACTTCTGATGATGGCCGATTGACAATCATTCATAATGGAATTATCGAAAACTATTCAACGCTTAAAGAAGCGTTAATCAAAGAAGGACATACTTTTACAAGCGATACAGATACAGAAGTTTTAGTTCATTTAATTGGTGCACTTCAAGATAAAGATAATTTAGAATTAGAAGAAGCAGTAAGAATTGCATTATCCCAAGTCGTTGGTGCCTATGCAATTGTAGTCTTAGATAAAAATGATCCAACCAAATTAGTAGCTGCTCGAAAAGCGAGTCCACTAGTTCTAGGAATTGGACAAGATGAATTTTTCTTAGCTTCTGATGCGACACCCCTAGTAGGCTATACTTCTCAAGTAGTTTATTTGAATGATGAAGAAATTGCCGTAGTCAGCAATGACGGAACATTTGAAATCAAAACTATTGATAATGAAATTCAAACTCCTTACATCCAACTACTCAATATGAATATTGAAAAATTGGAAAAAGGAGATTACGAACATTTCATGCTCAAAGAAATTTATGAGCAACCAAATACGATTGCCGATTGTATGCGTGGGCGATTAAACGCAGCAGCAGGTTGGATTAAAGTAGGTGGAATCGAAGACGTAGAAGAAAAAATGTTTAAAGCAAAAAGATTCATCATGGCAGCTTGTGGAACTTCATGGCATGCTGCATTGATTGGTGAATATTTATTTGAAGAATTAGCGCGAATTCCTGTTGAAGTAGAATATGCATCTGAGCTTAGATATAGAAATCCAATCATTAATAAAGATGATGTTGTAATCGCTTTGTCTCAATCAGGAGAAACTGCCGATACTATGGCAGCACTTGAATTAGCAAAAGATAAAGGGGCGCTGATTTATGGAATCGTAAATTCAGTTGGTTCTTCTATTTCTAGAATTACTGATTCAGGTTCATACATTCACGCTGGCCCTGAAATCGGGGTAGCGAGTACCAAAGCATTTACAGGTCAAGTTACAGCACTTACTTTGATGGCAATTTATATGGGTTACAAAAGAGGGACAATTCCTAAATCTTACTACCTTCAATTGTTGGAAGGTTTAGAAAAAATCCCTGCAAAAGTGAAAGAAGCTTTAGAATGTGATGCTCAGATAAAAGAATTAGCTGCAAAATTCATTAATATCAATCATACCCTTTATCTTGGGCGAGGCTACAACTTCCCTATTGCGTTGGAAGGTGCTCTTAAGTTAAAAGAGATATCATACATCCACGCTGAAGGATATCCTGCTGCTGAAATGAAACATGGCCCAATCGCTTTGATTGATGAAAACATGCCAGTAGTGGTAATTGCTACCAACAAAAGCGCTTACGAAAAAATTGTCAGTAACATTCAAGAGGTTAAAGCTCGAAAAGGAATCGTTATTGCAATTGTAACTAAAGGCGACACAGAAATTAGCAAAATCGCAGATTACACTATAGAAATCCCTGATACGGAAGAACCATTTACTCCTTTGTTATCAGTAATTCCTTTACAGTTATTGTCTTATCATATTGCACTAGCAAGAGGTTGTAATGTAGATCAACCTCGAAATTTAGCTAAGTCTGTAACGGTAGAATAAAAATTTATTAAAACCTTTGACTAAAATGACTTCGCGTCAAACGTCAAAAGTTCAAAGTCAAACGTATAAAAAATGGGCACACAGAGCGCACATAACATGGAGTATAACTCCGAAAAAAGTGATCTTATCATTCCTGAATATGGTCGAAATGTTCAAATGTTAATTCGACATGCGAAGACCATTGAAAGTGATGAAATCAGACAAGCTTTTATCGAAAAGGTAATTGACTTGATGCACCAGATGCATCCACAAAATAGAAATATCGAAGACTACATGTCTAAGTTATGGAAACATGTATTTCGAATTGCAGAGTATGATATCAAAGTCATGCCTCCAAATGGAGAAATTCCTACCCCTGAAACGGATATCACTATTCCTGAACCTGTTAGCTACCCTGTTGCCAATGTAAAATATAGACATTATGGAAATAATGTTCAAATTTTAATCAACAAGGCATTAAAGATGGAAGATGGATCGAAGAAGAATGGTTTTCTTTTGGTGATCGGCGGTTACATGAAAATGGCTTACAAAACTTGGAACAGAGAACATTTCGTTAGTGATGACATTATCAAAGGAGATCTACATAAGATGTCTGATGGGAAATTAATTATTGCTGATAATATTTCTCTTGACGGATTAAGTAATTCCAATCGTCGAAAAAGAAAAGATGATAATGATCGCGGTGGAAGAAATGACCGAGATCGAGGAGGTCGTAATGACCGAGATCGAGGAGGCCGCAATGACCGAGATCGAGGAGGCCGTAACGACCGGAGTAGAAATGACAGAGGCGGAAGAGGAAGACGTTAGTTTCTTTTTCCAAAAAAATAAAAATCCCGAATCTTCAAATTGAAGGTTCGGGATTTTTTTATCCTCAAAACTATTCGTAATTGAACAATCAGCTTAACAGTCAAAACAACTCAACAATCATTCATTCCCTTTAAAATGATTCCAACCCTGCGCTTTGATTGGATGAATATTTCCACCTTTTGTATGCAATTTTATCCCTTCCGAAGCTTCTACAATTTCTCCCATAATATAAATGCCTGGCAAAAATTTCACCTTATCAATATCCTCTGGTGCAATTGTAAAAAGCAATTCATAATCCTCTCCCCCACTCAATGCACAAGTAATTGGATCCATTTGAAATTTCAAAGCCATTATTTCTGCATCTGGATGAATCGGTACACCACTCTCTTCCACAAATGCTCCCACCCCTGATTCTTTACAAATATGAAAAATCTCAGAAGCTAATCCATCCGAAATATCAATCATCGAAGTAGGCACTAAACCCGATTTCGCAAAATCTTCAATCATTTCTCTTCTAGCCTCAGGCTTCAATTGTCGACGCACTAGATAAGATTGTTCTTCTAAATCAGGTTGTACTCCTGGGCTAGATAAATAAATTTGTTTTTCCCTTTCCAAAATTTGAAGTCCCAAATATGCAGCACCCAAATCTCCCGTCACACACATCAAATCTCCTACCTTAGCAGTATTTCGGTAAACTAATTTATCCTTCTCGCATTCCCCAATTGCCGTCACACTAATGATCATTCCTTTTGGAGAGGAAGTGGTATCTCCTCCAACTAAATCGACATCATACTGCACACATGCAGCTTCCACCCCTTGATAAAACTCTTCCAACCCCTCCACCGAAAATCTATTGGAGAATGCAATCGACATGGTAATCTGCTTTGGCGTTGCATTCATCGCATAAATATCAGAGAGATTTACAATGACTGACTTGTACCCCAAATGCTTAAGTGGCGTGTACATCAAATCAAAATGAATTCCCTCCACCAACATATCGGTAGAAACAACCGTCATCAATTTGCCACTATCAATTACCGCAGCATCATCTCCAATTCCTTTTAAAGAAGATTTATTTTTTAATGGAAACCTTTTGGTCAAATGTTCGATCAAACCAAATTCTCCCAATTCATTTACATCAGTTCTTTTTTCTGTATTATCTGCCATCGTATTTTTTTAATTAAAAAATTACTTAGATTCTTTTTTAAAACTTTTTTTTCCAAACGCAAAAGTAATTAATTTTAATCATCCTAAAAAAATACTTCTACAGGTATAAATAATTAAAATTTTTAATATATATTTGTGTAGTTACTTTTTAAGTATAAAAAGTATAACCGTCCCAACCGAAATTTTATTTTCCACTTTTAACCGACCGTTTTAATTCAATGATTTTGAAGTATAGATACTTCGATTTCAAAAGTATAATGTGTTTTTGATTTTACATCAAAAATGGGTGAGGGGCTATTTTATACATTTTACTTACTCCATTTTCCTGATCATACATCTTGAGAAAACTCACCTACTGGTTGTAAAAGTACAACCTCCCAAATTTGTAATTCTATTCTTAGAATAATAGATTGGCGCAACAATCTTATAACATAATGCATCCAAAAACAGTCTTACTTTACCGTGTCTGAGAAATGCAAAGCAGTTCAACCTTTTGGATATTCAATCACTTCAACAATTATAATCTCATGATTGATTTGATTTAGAATTATACACCAAAAGAATGAATCTTAGTAGACACAATTAATATGACTGCAGGAGGAATTAATTTTCCTCCAAACTGTTTTTGGGATGTGAACCCTCTTCACTCACCTCGTGGAAGAGGGTTCTTTTTTTTTGTACATCCGTAGCTCTTGCTTCGGAACCCAATTAATAAAATTTTCAAAAAAAATAGGAATGCACTCAACAGTACATTCCTATTTTTTTTAATTGCTATCCGAAGCAGGAGCTTCGGAATTACTTATTCCACCAACCCAAATTCTCTCCCCACTTTTATTTTTTTATTGCCATCGTGTACCACCACTTCGAGATAAAACTTACCTCCAGCTTTTGCTTTTTTTACAATCTTCTTTTGTTTCTTATTTAAAATTCCGTTGCTCGTAGCTGTTTTAAAATTCTTTTTTCGTTGATAAGAAAAATTCAATGCATCAAAACTAACTGGATCCCCAAATCGATCTCGAACCATAATTATTTTTTCCAAGTTAGCTTTGAGATCATCAACGGTAATTTTATTTCCTTTCAAGGTTCCCCAAGTAATTTTATAACCATCAGAATCTAAAGGATTACTCACTCCATTCTTTAAATAAAAATGAATAGGCAAATTTAGTTTCACTTTTACAATTTCTCCCTTGTCTTTCCCAGGTTCCCATTTCGGCATCTTGTTCAAAACATCAATCGCAGCTGCTCCACAACCATGTCCAATATCTCGAATAATGGAAGGCTCGGTCACCCTTCCTGCTTCGTCAATAATAAAACTAACATATACCGTTCCTTCTGTCCCCGCATTCATTGCTTCTGCTGGATAATCCACATTAAATGCTAAAAATGAAACCATCGTTTCGTTGGAGCAAACTCTCTTTTTTTCTTTTTTATATTTATACTTTTCACACCCTGAGAAGTAGGGCATTTCTTCCGCATGAACTAATGCCTTAGTTTGTGCGAAGAAATTAGTAGAAAAGAGAAAAGTGATTACTATAAATGATATGTATATTTTTCTCATAAGGATTTTATTTTACGTAATTCCGTAGCTCCTGCTACGGAACTATTTTGTTTTCCGTAGCAGGAGCTACGGAGTTACTTTTTGACCAAATCTAATAACGTATTTTTTACTTCTTCCAATTTATTCGACCTTGGATTCTTGACGAAGTCACCCATTTTATTGATGATAAAATATCTAGGCAAGACTTTGATTTCATAGGCTTTGGCAATCTCGGAACTCAACTCGCCCGATGCCAAAATATGAATTCCTTTAAAATCCCTTTCTTCCAATGTCTCTTTCCAAACCTCTTCTTTTCGATCCAACGATACATTTATAAAAACAACATCTTCGTTTTCCAACTCTGGCTGAAGTACTTTTAACCGCTCCATTTTATTCATGCAAGGTCTACACCAAGTTGCCCAAAAATTTAAATAGATTACTTTTCCTCGATAATTTCTTAACGCAATTTCAACATTGCTCGAATCCTTCAAAACAAAATCAGGTGCTTGAGTTCCACCTGCAAACTTGATCGCCTTTTCATATGACTCAATTACTTTAAGATCAAAATTTCCATAATCTTGATACCGCATATAATCCCAATATTTATTAATAATTACTTCATTTTTTTCCGCTCGAAATGCTCGTGCAATTATTTCTGATTGGAAAAATGCTTTAGTCTTTCCGCCCAAAATTTTACTCCCTTCTTCATATTGAAAAACATAAGGTGCTCTTTCATCGCTTTCGCTTTTTAAATTTTTATAATCAAAATACGCCACCAAAAATTCACGATACCACTCATTCCCAAGCTGTTCATTTTGCAAAGGAACTTCTTCTAGGAAATCGAAATAAGAGTCTTGCAAACTATATCGATTTTTAAACACATTTCCATACATCAATCTATGGTAAGCGAAATCATATTGAATTTCTGCTTTCAAAAATTCTTTAAATTCTTGCGTGAGTTTTTCAGGATGAGCAGCAGCATATTTTTCCAAATGATCGAGCGCTTTTTCTTTCCTATTTTTCATATGATTTTCAAAAGTCGGTTGATTCATCGCCAACATCGCTTTGTCCATCTTTGGACTATTCTGATACCAATATAATTTCTGCCGGTATTGAGTCATGTTGAACACACTCATCTCTCGAGGATTCAATTGCAGGTATTCAGTCAAGCAAGAATTACTCGCTCCAAGCCCTCCTGAAAATTCAAATGAATATTGAAAATTATTCGCATCGCAATCAATATATAAGGTATCGTTTGGTTGGAGAAAAATGACTCCTTTGTTCCGAGCATATTTCAAAACGGCAAATTGAGGTTCTTTTACTTCAACGGCAAAAGCGAAAGTATTGTCGTCAATAATTCTTGAAGAGTATACGTCAATTCCATTATTGAGATATAAAGTGTTCAAACTTAATTCGATCTCTTTGATCAATTTAGCATTTTTGATTTCCCCAATAACCAACGTATTCGGTTGTGCTTGGAGAAAAAATGCACACAGTGACAAACAAAAAAGTATGATTATTTTTTTTTCAAAAATGGTAAAATGCTCCATCCAAGGTGTTTTATAAAAATGAAATTGATCAAAATATTTTATGTAAAATTAAAACTTTTACTTCAATTAGATTGAAGTAATTTTCGTCGTTTTTTAGGCGGTAACTTCCAGGAAAAGTTAAAACGAAATTTCCAACTTTTCTATTTCAAAAAATAAAATCCTATCTTGAAAAAAATATACTTGAAAACATAACTGAAAACTACCTATGAAAAAACGCTGGACGCTCCAACCTTACAATTCCTCCACCGCGCAACATTTACAAGAAGTTTTGAAAATCAATCCTATCTTTTGCCAAATGCTGGCGCAACGAGGTATCTCTACTTACGATGAAGCTTTTCAATTTTTCCGCCCTTCACTTGAATATTTGCATGATCCCTTTTTGATGCAAGATATGAATTTGGCAGTCAACCGATTGGCGAGTGCCATGCAACGCAAAGAAAAAATTTTACTCTACGGAGATTACGATGTTGACGGCACAACCTCTGTCGCATTGATGTTTTCTTTTTTAAAAAAATATCATGAGCATTTAGACTTCTACATTCCTGATCGGTACACCGAAGGTTACGGCGTTTCATTTGCAGGAATTGATTACGCTGCACAAAATGAAATGACACTCATCATCGCCATGGATTGCGGAATCAAGGCTAACGAAAAAGTAAAATATGCCAAGGAAAAAGGCATCGATTTTATTATTTGCGATCACCATTTACCCGAAGGAGAATTACCGCCAGCTGTCGCAGTTTTAGATCCAAAAAGAGATGATTGCAAGTATCCTTACAAGGAATTAAGTGGCTGCGGAATTGCTTTCAAATTGGCGCAAGCATTCGTCGAACAAAATAGCTTAGACACTTCTCAACTCTATGAATTATTAGACTTTTTGGTCATCAGTATTGCTTGCGATATAGTTCCGATGTTGGGTGAGAATCGAACTTTAGCATTTTGGGGAATGGAACAATTGAACGCTACGAAGCGACCTGGTTTATTAAGTTTGATCGAAGTGAGTCAACGAAAATTTCCACTCAACGTCAATGATATTGTTTTTGGATTAGGTCCGATGATAAATGCGGCAGGACGCTTAGCGGATGCTCGGCAAGCAGTTCATTTACTTTTGTCCAAAAATAAAATTGAAGCAAAAGAAAATGCTAACATTTTGCACCAAAGAAATAGAATGCGCAAAGAGATTGATCTTCAAATTGTCCAAGAAGCTCAGTTTATTTTAGAAAAAAAACAAGACGAGGGAACGCTAGAAAATCAAAAAAGTATCGTCCTTTTTCAATCACATTGGCACAAAGGTATCGTTGGAATTGCTGCAGCTCGAATCGTAGAAAGTCATCATCGGCCAACCATTATTTTAGCTGAGTCAAATGGTCTGGCAGTCGGTTCTGCTCGCTCGATCAAAGGTTTCAATATTCATGCTGCGATAAAAAAGTGTGAAGATTTATTAATCAATTTTGGAGGACATGAGCATGCAGCAGGTTTGACTTTAAAAATTCAGAACGTCGATTTGTTTCAAGAAAAATTTGAAATAGCCGTTCGAGAAACGATTAAGGAAGAAACCCTTATCCCTGAAATAAATATTGCTGCGCCACTTTCTTTAAAAAATATTACGCCACAATTTTGGAAAATCCTTCAGCAGTTTGCTCCGTTCGGCCCACAAAATCGAAATCCTGTTTTTGCTACAAAGAATGTCGCGGACACCGGTTCTTCCCGGTTACTTAAAGGCAATCATTTAAAATTGAGTGTCAAAGAAAATGGGAAACCTCATTTCAATGCCATCGCATTTGGCATGGGAGATTTTTTTACAGAAATAAAAAAACAACCCTTTCATATTTGCTACACGATCAATGAAAATAATTGGAATGGGAAAACGGATTTACAGTTAACGGTGAAGGATATTAAGATGTGATTATTTTTGATTGTTTCATTGTTTTTCTTCGCAACTGTTTTGCTATTATCGTCAAAACAGTTGCGCAGCTGCGAAACAAAACAATGAAACAGTTTTTTTCAACTCATCCTCGCAGGACAAATCAAATGAAACTCTGGAATATGAACATTGAACTGCTCCTCATTATCCATTCGCTGCATCAAAAATGTTCCATGCATTTTTCCAACTTCAGTATTCAAAGGACACCAAGATTGATATTTAAATTTTTCGCCTGGTCGTAAAATTGGTTGCGCACCAACGATACCTTCTCCTTCCACTTCATGAACTGATCCAATCGAATCAAAAATAATCCAATGCCGCCGCAAAAGCTGAACAACATTTGAACTCCGATTCTCAATAATGATTTCGTAGGAAAAAACGAACTTGCCATCTTTTGGAGAAGATTGCTCTTGCCGGTAGGCTGGTTGTGCACTAATGCTAATTCCTTTGGTAATAAAAGTCTCCATCGTATTAAACTTCACTAAAATTATTATTTTTCTTTGGTAAAATTAATTACCATTTCTTCTGCTTCTTTTAACGCTATTTCAAGATCATCGTTCACTAAAACCTCATCGAATTTTTTTTCGTATTTCAATTCTCTTTTCGATCGAGCAAATCTTTTTTTCAAACTTGCCTCATCTTCAGTTTTACGATTTCGTAATCTTGCAAACAATTCTTCCACGGAAGGTGGTTTTACAAAAATTGCTAGCGTTTCATCTGGGTACGATTTCTTAATATCTTTCGCACCTTTCACGTCCACATCAAAAATGATATGTTTTCCTTCCTTCCAAATTCGTTCCACTTCGCTCCTCAACGTACCATAAAATTGATTCTCGTAAACTTCTTCCCATTCTAAAAATTTACGTCGTCGGCGCATTTTCTTAAAATCTTCCACACTCATGAAGTGATAATCTTTTCCGTCCACTTCATGTTTCCGTTTTTCACGAGTAGTCGCAGAGATTGAAAAACCTAGAAAATCAAAGGTCTTAATTAAATGACGAACGATGGTCGTTTTGCCTGCTCCTGAAGGCGCTGTAATAACTATTAATTTTCCCAAAATGAAATTCGAATTTATTAGTAGTGTTATAAAACACTAGAGCGGTGTTAGCGCCTAGAGCGCTAACACCGCTCATAAAAAATAATAAAACTTATAAATTAGACTGCGTTAGCAACTAACTCTTTTATTTTTTCAAGCTCATCTTTCATCTGCACTACAAGGTGTTGAATCGACGATGAACTAGCTTTTGATCCTAAAGTATTAATTTCTCGACCAATCTCTTGGCTGATAAAATTTAGCTTCCGCCCTTTCTGGCCAGCTTTAGTTTCCATCACCTCGAGAAAATATTTGCAATGCTGTTCTAATCGAACTTTTTCTTCTGTGATGTCTAATTTTTCCAAGTAATATAAAATTTCTTGTTCAAATCGATTCGCATTGATATTATCTTTCCCCACGTACTCTTCCATGTTTTTCAACATTCGCTCTTTGATCACCACAACTCGCTCTTCTTCAAATGGATCAATTTTCGCCAACGCCTCAGAAATATGATTGATTCGCAACGTACAATCATCTCCCATTACATTCCCTTCTTGCAATCTAAATTTATAAAATGCGTCCATTGCTTGGTTCAAAATTTCGAGTACAGTTGCCCATTCTTCTTTTTCCAAAGTATTTTCACCAGCAACAATTACATTTTGGATGCGCAAAATAGTTTGAGTCAGATCACCTGAAGGTAAATCTAATTCATTTTGTAACTCCGTTAATTCTTTATGGTACTTTTTGAACAAAGGTTTATTGAGAGAGTATGCATCATCTCCACCCAAAGATTCCACATTGATGCTCACATCAATTTTTCCTCTTTCCGTTTTTTTAGAAATAATACTCCGCAACTCATGCTCCTTCTCCCGATAGTTTTGAGGCATTTTAAATCGCACATCAGAGAACTTACTATTAAGAGAACGAAGTTCTATAGAGATTTTTTTTTCACGGAAGCTTCCATTAGCTTGACCGTAGCCCGTCATTGATAACATCATAGATTGAAATTGATTTTGTGCAAATATAACTAAAGCATTGAGAATAAAGTTTTGGGTAACAGATTTATTCTATTAAAACTTAAGTAAAAGAGTGGTATTAAACTAGACTTTAATAATCTACCTTTTATAGAAAAAACACATCAAATCTGTTCTTTTTCATGAGAAAAGTAAAATTCAAATTTCAACTGATTTCTTCCCTCAAAACACGAATATAATCGCCTTCGTTTTTATTTTTATAATTACTCAAAATCAAGTTTTATCTAAGTCAAAATCCTCTTCCATCATTTTTTATGAAAATTAAAAGATGACAGTTTTTATAATGTATTTTTCTTTTTTTGCAAAAAAAGGTTTTCCCTTACTTATAAAAACAAAAAAAAATTCATAAATCGTTGAAAAAAAGGCACTTATGAAATAAAAGATGAAAATAAAACATCTTTTTATTTTCAATTGAAAAATAAAAAGACGAAATTTGCGACGCTTTAACCTGAATAAAATAAATTCTTAATTAATTATAAACCAATAAGATAAACGATGAGAAAAGCTGACTTAGTAACAGCAATATCGGAAAAAACGGGTGTCCCTAAAGTTGACGTTTTAGTTACTTTAGAAACTCTTTTTAAGGAAGTAAAAAGCTCATTGGCTGAAGGTGAAAATGTTTACATTCGAGGCTTCGGAAGTTTTGTGATCAAAAAGAGAAAGAAGAAGATTGGAAGACACATTAAGAAAAACATCGCGATTGAAATTCCTGAACATTTTGTTCCTTCATTCAAACCTGCAAAAACTTTTGTAGAAGAAGTGAAAGGCAATGTATCAGAACTTCCAAACGATGAAAGTAGAAATATTTAAAATTTCCTAACTGATGTCAAAAACTCAACTAGCAATTTTATCTTTTGCAGTAACTTTATTTTTAGTACTTTATTTTGGATTTGATACCAAACCAAAAGCACAAAATGAAATAAATAAAGATCGGATTGAAAATGCAGAATCAACTAGTATTAATTCACTATTGTTATCTGCAAAAAATAATCTTAAACCAGAAGATGCTGGCGAAGTGCTCTTAGCTGAAGCAAAACTATCAGAAGCCAAAAACGAATTAGACAAAACGGAAGCTTATAAAGTTCTTTCAAGTGCTTGGTACAAAATCAATCGATTTGCCATTGCTGGTTATTATGCTCAATTAGTAGCTGATCAAGAAGCTACTGCCGAGGCATGGTCTATCGCAGGTGCAACTTATAATCGAGGTTTGAATTTCGAAAAAGAGGAGAAAGTAGTTGACTTTTGTACAAATCGAGCAATTCAAGCCTTTGAAAACGCTATTTCTTTAGATCCAAGCAATGTCACTCACAGAGTAAATTTAGCAGTTTGCTATGCGGAACGTCCTCCTAAGGATAATCCGATGAAAGGGATTCTGATGTTGATCGATTTAAACAAAAAGCATCCTGAAAATGTTGCTACGCTTTCTACTTTAGGAAGATTAGGAATTCAAACAGGACAATTTGAGAAAGCAGTAGCCCGTTTGGAGAAAGCGCTCCAAATCGAACCTAAAAATGTTAAGGTGAATTGCCTTTTAGCTCAAGCCTACGAAGGACTTGGATTAGCTGAAAAAGCAACCACATATAAAAATATTTGTCAATCGCTGGCGGAAGCACAGCGATAGAAAATACTTGTTCCGAGTGTTCGGGACGTCAGAAATTTAATTTTAATAATTATAAAAAAATATTACTATGCCTTGCGGAAAAAAACGTAAACGTCATAAGATCGCGACACACAAACGTAAAAAAAGATTACGTAAAAATCGTCATAAGAAAAAGAACAGATAATTTGAAATTGAAATAGCCTTATGGCTTTTTTAAATTAATTAATCTGGCATAAGTCAGGGTAGTTTCAAATAATCTGCCTGAACTGAAAATATGATGATTCAAGGGTCATGGGATAAAGTTTTTTAACTTGTATTATCCCATGACCCATTTCTTATTTTTGACACAGTCAAATAAAAATTTGTAGAGCTGGAAGTATTATTTCCGTGCTTGATAAGATAAGGCGGGTGAGTGAAATAATGCTCCCAAGGTAACACTTGGAGAATAGAAAGATTTCTGTATTTACAAGGGGAAATCTTTTTTGATTTTCTCTAAATAATTATAAAGAAGTACATACACTATTTAGTTTTTCACAAATTTAAAGATGTGTTCAATTCAGGCAAAATAGATGCTTCAACTTAATAAATCCTATGTTTTGTTGATGCCCTTGTATTTTGCTGCCTTGCCTTGTAGAGCTATCCTGCTCTATTGAATGTCCCATAACTCTTCATTTGAAGTTTGTTTTCGACATTCTCTAATGCCCACAAATAATAATAGTGGAAAAAGAACTAATCATTAATTCAACTCCCACAGAAGTTGAAATTGCACTTTTGGAAGATGGGAAGCTAGTGGAGTTGCACAAGCAAAAGACCAATACTAATTTTACTGTTGGAGATATATTTCTTGGTAAAATTAGGAAATTAATGCCGGGATTGAATGCAGCTTTTGTAGATATTGGACATAAAAAAGATGCCTTTCTACATTACACCGACTTAGGCCCAAAACTACGTACCCTTCTAAAATATACTGACCATTCCATTTCTGGACAACAACAATCTTTTAAATTAGACCAATTCGATTTCGAAGATGAGATCATTAAAACAGGAAAGATTGATCAAGTTTTAAATAAAAAAGAACCTGTTTTAGTCCAAATTTTAAAAGAACCTATTTCTACCAAAGGTCCTCGATTAAGTTGTGAGATTACAATCCCTGGGAGATATTTAGTTTTATCACCTTTTTCTAATATTGTTGCAGTCTCTAAAAAAATTTCTAATGCAGATGAAAGAAAAAGGCTCCAACGATTAGTAGAAAGTATTCGCCCAAAGAATTTTGGCATTATCGTTAGAACTGCTGCTGAAGGAAAAAAAGTAGCTGATCTACATGAAGAATTGGACCTCATGATGTCTAAGTGGAAACAAGTGCATAGCCAATTACACAATGCAAATCCACCTACAAAGTTATTAAGTGAATTAGATAAAACTACCAGTATCCTTCGTGATATTTTGAGTGACTCATTTAATAAAATTGTGGTCAATGATGCAGAAATGCATATCAACATCAAATCCTTTTTGGGTACGATTGCTCCCGATCAAGTTAAGATAGTCAAACATCATAAATCGGCTAAACCAATTTTTGATGTTCATGGTATCTCTCGACAGATCAAATCTTCCTTTGGGAAAACGGCAACAATGCCCAGTGGCGCATATTTAGTTATTGAAAGTACCGAAGCAATGCATGTCATTGATGTAAATAGTGGTCATAAAGCTGCTAAATCATCCAGTCAAGCGGATGCTGTTCTTGCAGTAAATTTGGAATCAGCCGAAGAGATAGCTAGACAATTACGCCTTAGAGATATCGGAGGAATCATCATTATTGATTTTATTGATATGCGAGTTCCTGAACACAAAAAACAATTGGCTCAGGAGATGAGAGATCACATGAAAAAGGATCGAGCTCAACATACCATTTTGCAATTAAGTAAATTTGGTTTGATGCAAATTACTCGACAGCGAGTACGACCTGAGGTTAAAATTAATACTGCAGAAATTTGTCCTTCGTGCAAAGGAACTGGAAAAATCAATCCTTCTATTCTGTTAACTGATGATATAGAAAGAGATTTAGAATTCATTCTTCAATCTCGACCTCAAGCCAAATTAGTATTGCATGCTCATCCTTACGTGAGTGCATTTTTGAAAAAGGGACTTCCAAGTAAACAAATGTCTTGGTTTATGAAGTATCATTTTAAGTGGATTAAAATAAAAGAAAATACTGATTTCCAAATGACCCAATATACTTTCTTTGATGAAAATGATGATGAAATTCGATTACATTAATTTTGTCATTTACTAAAAGATAAAAAAAAGGCTGTTTCATAAGTAAAATTATGAGACAGCCTTTTAAGTAATACAACTCTCCGAGTCGTATTACTTAAAAGAAACAGGGCACATACGTCGAAACGTAGTACTTTGTATAACCCCAAAAAACCAAATGAAACAATCTACATATAAATTTTTCTAATTAAAGCTCTCTTATTATATTTCGAAAATGACTAGTATTTTTCACTATTTTGTCATTTTTTAAATCTCTTTTCTTTCCTTTGTTATCGTTATAACATGTGTCCTGCAAAACTTATACTTTTAAGACGTAAGTTTTTTAGGTCGTCACATTTTTAAAAAAATATTCTTTATTTTTTTTGAAAAATGAATTCTCACAACTTATAATTCCGAATAAGGTATTCATTTTCAACCTATTAAAATTCTGTTAAATCTATATTATCTAATTAATTCAGAATAAAATTTTGACTTGTGGCTAAAATCAAAAAAATATATGCGTGTACTAATTGTGGCGCAACTTCTTCAAAATGGGAAGGGAAATGCCCTTCCTGTGAAGAATGGAATACATTTGTAGAAGAGATCGTCTCTAAACCAACCACTCAAGAAGAAAAAAAGTTAGCTTGGAAAGGGGGAGGTGGAAATAATAAAAGCCCAAAACCTATAGCACTTCCCGATATTGTCGCCAATAATCGACCTAGATTAGTCACACCTGACGGAGAACTCAATCGAGTACTCGGAGGAGGAATTGTAAGTGGTTCCTTGGTCTTAATTGGAGGACAACCTGGCATTGGAAAATCAACATTACTTTTGCAAGTTGCCTTGAAAATTCCAGGGAAAATTTTATACGTTTCAGGGGAAGAAAGTGATGGACAAATCAAAATGAGAGCAGAACGAATTGGAGGACAAACTTCCAATTGCTTTATCCTAACCGAAACCAATGTCACTAAAATCTTAAATCACGCCAAGGAGATGCAGCCTGATTTGATGATCATTGATTCCATTCAAACGTTAGTTTCACCTTACATTGATTCGACTCCAGGAAGTGTTTCTCAGGTTCGAGAATGTGCTGGCGAATTGCAACGATTTGCGAAAGAAGAATATATTCCTGTTTTTATCATTGGCCATATTACGAAGGAAGGTTCAATTGCTGGCCCAAAGTTATTGGAACATATTGTTGATGCGGTTTTGCAATTTGAAGGAGATCGAAATTACACATATCGAATTTTACGAACCATTAAAAATCGTTTTGGATCGACTGACGAAATGGGTATTTATGAAATGCAAGCCAATGGCTTGCGGGAAGTTTCTAACCCTTCAGAGATTTTACTTTCGCAAAAAGATGAAGAGTTAAGCGGAAGCGCAGTTTGTGCAACCATGGAAGGAATGCGTCCAATGTTGATCGAAACGCAAGCTTTGGTAAGTACTGCCGTTTATGGAAATCCGCAACGTTCCTCAACTGGTTTTGACTTGAGAAGATTGAGCATGTTACTAGCCGTTTTGGAAAAAAGATGCGGCTTTCAATATGGCCAACAAGATGTATTTTTAAATATCGCAGGAGGAATAAAAGTGGATGATCCTGCTATCGATTTAGCGATTGTCAGCGCGTTAATTTCATCTTTGGAAGATGTGGCCATTCCGAATGATGTTTGCTTTGCAGGAGAAGTTGGTTTATCGGGAGAAATTCGTTCCGTCAATCGAATTGATCAAAGAATTCAAGAAGCAGATCGTTTAGGTTTTAAACAAATATTTATTTCAAAATATAATACCAAAGGTTTAAACATGGAGCGCTACGGAATTGAAATTATTACGATTGGAAAAATTGAAGAATTATATCGAGTGCTTTTTGAATAAAACTAATTTTCATTTTCTCTGTTTAATATTCTATGAAAGATATTTTAGAACTCTCCAAAACCAATCCTATCTTGCTTTTCGATGGCGTTTGCAACCTTTGCAACGGAGCTGTTCAATTTGTCATAAAGTATGGTTCAAAAAACACTTTGCGTTTTGCGGCTTTACAATCTGAAACTGGGCAGCAAATTTTAAAGCATTTCAATTTACCTAAAGAAGATATTTTTTCAGTTATTTTAGTAGAGAACGAAAAAGTTTATCTGCGTTCAAGTGCTGCACTTCGAATGTATAAAAACATGGGAGGCCTTTGGAGTTTGATGTATCTATTCATTATAATTCCACGGCCTATTCGAGATGCAGTTTATAATCTTATTGCAAAAAACAGGTATAAATGGTTTGGAGAAAAAGAGAGTTGTATGATTCCTACTCCTGAATTAAAGTCTCGATTTCTATAAATCGTTTGACTAATTTCCAATTATTTCTTATCGAAATTTACCTTCCTTTCTAGAACCGTTTCTTCTAATCTTACGTTAAAAGCCGTACTGCAAATACTTGAACTTTACTTTTAATATCAGTATTTTCGCACTTCTTTTTTTAATCACCTATTTTTAATTTATTAATCAAAAATGGAAATGACAGATACTTCCAAAATTAGACGCACCGAGATTGCGGACATTCTAAAAAATCCTTCGATTGGAGAAGTGGTTTTAGTCAAAGGTTGGGTAAGAGCTTTTCGCTCTAATCGATTCGTAGCATTGAATGATGGTTCTACTTTTAATAATCTTCAAATCGTTTTGGACTCCGAAAATATGGATCAAGACATTTTGAAATCTGTCAGTTTTCACGCTTGTATTGCTATTACTGGAAAGTTGATTGAATCAACTGGTGCAGGCCAAACAGTAGAAATCCAAGCGGAGCAAGTTGAAATTTTAGGTGCAAATAATCTGGATGAGTATCCTTTGCAACCCAAAAAACAAACGATGGAATTCCTTCGAGAAAAGGCTCATTTTAGAATGCGAACGAATACTTTTAGTGCAGTTTTTAGAATCCGACATGCCGTTGCTTTTGCGGTGAATAAATATTTCAATGATAAAGGATTTTATTACATGCATACGCCAATCGTAACGGGAAGTGATGCAGAAGGTGCAGGAGAAATGTTTCGAGTAACGACACTTGAACCTAACAATGCTCCTACGGACGAAAATGGAGCGATTGATTATAAGCAAGACTTTTTTGGAAAAGCTACTAACCTAACCGTTTCGGGTCAATTGCAAGCAGAGATTGGAGCATTGGCGATGGGTAAAGTTTATACTTTTGGGCCAACTTTTCGGGCTGAAAATTCTAACACTTCTCGACACCTTGCGGAATTTTGGATGATCGAACCGGAAATAGCTTTTGCAGATATTTATGATGACATGGATTTGGCAGAGGATTTTTGCAAGTACTTGATCAAGTATATTTTGGTTAATTATCCAGATGATTTAGCATTTTTGGACAAACGAATTCAGGACTTGGAAAAAAATATGAAGGCTGAACTTCGCCGTCCAATGAGTCTAATCGAGACGTTGAAATTTGTGGTAGAAAATGACTTCGAACGAATCACTTATACTGATGCGATTAATCTTTTGAGAAATTCTAAACCATTCAAAAAAGGGAAATTTAAATTTCCAGTTGAATGGGGAGTTGATTTATCATCTGAGCATGAACGTTGGTTAGTAGAAAAGAAATTTAAAAAACCAGTTATCGTTCGGGACTATCCAAAGGATGTCAAATCATTTTACATGCGTATGAATGATGATGATAAAACAGTTGCTGCGATGGATGTTTTGTTCCCTGGAATTGGTGAAGTGATTGGTGGTTCACAGAGAGAAGAGCGTTTAGATTTTCTCAAAAAACGAATGGCCGAAATGAATATTCCTGAAGAAGAATTATCTTGGTATTTGGATTTGAGAAAATTCGGAGGAACACCTCATTCAGGTTTTGGATTAGGATTTGAGCGAATGATTTTGTTTATCACAGGTATGAGCAATATCCGAGATGTGATTCCTTTTCCACGAACACCTGGAAGCGCAGAATTTTAAAAAATAAGATTTCCATTGGAATATCCATTAGGTAGTTTTGAACCTACCAACGGAAAGTTTCATCGAAAAAATAAAACACTTTCGGGTTTTTGCTGTTCATTTGCAAAAGCCCGTTTTTGTTTTTTTACACAAAACTTGGTCATTTAAAATTCAAAAATAATTTCATGTTAGAAATAAAAAATTTAACCAAAACATATAATAGTGGAAGTCGCTCATTGACTGTTTTAGATCATGTCAGCTTTAAAATTGAGCCAGGAGAAACCTTTGCTATCGTCGGGCCATCAGGAAGTGGCAAGACAACTTTATTGGGACTTTGTGCAGGATTAGATCGAGCGTCTGAAGGTTCCGTTATTTTGAATGGAATTGCTTTAGATAGCTTGAGCGAAGATGAACGTGCCGAAGTTCGAAATAAACATGTTGGATTTATTTTTCAAAATTTTCAATTGATTCCAACTTTGACAGCTTTAGAAAATGTGATGATTCCGTTGGAGCTTCGAGGAGACAAAGGAGCAAAAAAAAGAGCGGAAGACTTGTTGGAGCGAGTTGGTTTAACTGATCGAAAAAATCACTACCCTACTCAACTTTCAGGTGGAGAACAACAACGAGTTTCGCTGGCGCGTGCTTTTTCCAATAATCCGAAAATACTTTTTGCAGATGAGCCAACCGGAAACTTAGATGAAGAAACGAGTGAAAAAGTGGAAGCACTTTTATTTGAATTAAATCGAGATATGGGAACGACCTTAGTTTTAGTTACACATGATTTAGAACTTGCTGCGAAGACTCAAAAAATCATCAAACTACGAGGTGGAAAATTAGATAATTGATTAGTTGATTAAGAAATCAGTCAAACGGGAATCCCAACAAACTAATTCCCTAATAAACTAATCAACCAAAAGCAATGCGCCCTTTCGAAAAAATCGGAAGGGCGCATTGCTTTTATTTACTGTTCCACTTTGTAAACAAAGTCTTTGGGATGTGACTTTCTTTTTTTACAACAAAAAATAATGGCCGTTGAATGTTGTTCGATCTGAATTTGGGATGATAAAAAGTGTAGCAATAAAAATAAAAAACAAAAGGTTTTTAAGATGGCTCCTTGTAAAAGAAGACCGGTTTTTAAGAAACTGTTTTTGAAAATTTTAAATACGGATTTGGGATACGTGTACGGTTATTTTAGGATAAAAAGACGGCTGTTGGGAAATTCGGTTTGGGAAAACGGTTTTTAAGATTTCTTTTTTCAAAGAAAAAAATACGGTTTTGGAATTTTTTGGGAACAACTTCAACGGCCAAGTATCTTGTTGTTTTTGCCTCACTAAATTTTAAAAACCTAGTGGACAGTTTTCTATTGAATAATTAATTTGCCGCTCTCAACGACTTGTCCTTTAACAATAATGGTAAATATGTATAGCCCTTGTGGCAATTGGTTGCGATAAAATTTTAGTTCGTTATTTTCAAAATTCTCCACTCTTACTTTTCTACCTGACGCATCAAAAACATGGAATTCCATATCTTGGAATTGTTCGCCAGCCACTTCTACTTTTGCAAAATCCGTAAATGGATTCGGGTAAACATTTAAACTCACATGTGGAAAATTCGGATTTTCCGTAGATGTAGTGATGAAGCATACAAAGTCGATCAAATTATCTCCTCCCACTTGATGTCTCGAAAATTCAGTATCAGTCGGAACATCATAATCTTGAAAAACGATCGCACTATTTTCGATAATAGTGCCCACGGGATTGTTTGGTTTTTGAGAAATTCGGTATTTAACAAACCCGTGGGACAACATTTCGTTGTTAGTACTATTCACTTGCCCAAGATCAGAAAATGTGAATTTCACAAATCCATCTCCATAAGCTTCGAAAGTGTAAGGATGGCTACTTGCTCCAGGTCGGATGCTTGTGATATCCAAATTAGAAGGGATGGTATCACGAATAACCACTCTATGAGAAGAGTCGGCACTCACATTTTGAAAGCGAATGTGATACTTCAAATCGGTTTGGGATGTGATTAAATCGGCGTCGGTATTACAAGTGTCTCTGTAACCTTTGGGATAACCGATAAAATCTATTGGGTCAAATGACAATTGGTTTTCTATACAATCTTTACTTTGATAAGGATCTCTGTCTGCCTCTTCGAGTTGAGTTACATATCCTAGAGATACCCCTTGATTATCTGGATCGCATGCTTCAACAGAAGCAGTTGCGAAATAATTTCTTCCTGGGTGATCGGTTGCTTGATCAGCAATTAAACGAAAATGTTTTCCATTTGCTTTGAAGGCTATTCTTTGTATCTCTCCTGGTGCTAATAAGTCAGTTGGTTCAGGTTGTTGAAACATTACAATATCTTCGACTACAATGAATTTAGATTCTTGAAGCATTGGACTTGTTCCAACATTTTCCAAAATAAAAACCACAGAATCTCCTTCGCAATAACTATCAACTTTGATTGTTGATCCATCCCAGTTTGGATTAGGAGCTAAACATGTATCGTCTGGAAAAATCTTCGCTTCTACACAATGTGCTTCATTCACAATTGTGGTTGCACAATCAGCGGTAACATTTACTTCAAAAAATCCGCACCCACCTACTTCAATATTTCCAATGGCGAAAATGTAAAGACTATCATCAATAATTTGAATTGGAGGTAAAGAACTACTATTGTAAATTAAATTCTTTTCTAAAATCAAATCTATCGTCGCACCTACTGCAATCTGAGTTCCTTGATTACAAAAGTCAACTCTGTACACATTATCCTCACATGGAATAATCCGAGATGTCGCAACATCTACTTCCATAACTGGACAATCGATTTCGGTTTGAATGGGATAGTCTAAAAATACGGTATCGAATTTTCCCACCTCAACTGGGAAGTTTATCATTTGACAAGTCGTCAAATCCCAGTAAACATTTGGAGCAATAATATTAACTTCATAACTTCCTGTATCAGTCAATACATCAAAGTTTCCATCAGTATCAACTGAACCGTAAAAGGTTCGATCTACTCCTTTTGCTTCTACGATCCAATTTCGAGTTCCACCTTCTCCATTCTGAAAAGTACAATCATTGTTGGCATCTCTAAATGCTTTTCCAATAATATGATTGGTAAGAAGGTCTCCATTTTCATTAGTTCTAACTAGGTAAATATCTGGATTAGAAAAAGCATTAAATGCTTTTGAACCTGCTATTGCAAATCCTCCATCATAAGTTCTAACTATATCATAACCAAGTTCAGTTCTATTAGATTGACCAATACTTTTTTCCCAAATTAATGCTCCATTAGGATCAACTTTTATTAAGAAAAAATTAAGATCAATAGCTGAAACTTCATGGTAACCTGCAATGACTAAATTACCATCATTTGCTATTGCAATACTATTTCCAATTTCAAAAAAGTTTGAAACACCAAAAGAAAAGAAATTAAAATTCCCATCAAGAGATAATTTTAAAACTGCAATGTTTGACTGATTTCCTGTTGCACCTGTTATGAAAACAGTCCCATCATTGGCAATCACTAAATCTAATCCTTCATCATACTGTCCTGTAATTCCACCAAAACTATTTTCTGAAATTATTGCACCAGAATCATTCACTTCTAAAACATAAATATTTCTATCACTAGCAGTCACCTCCGTGTAACCAGTCACTACAAAATTCCCATTCGCTCTTTGTCGTACCGCATTTCCCAAATCATCAAAATCACCTCCATAAGTATTTACCCACTCCTCATTTCCATTTCCATCAACTTTCACTAATAATAAATCCTTTATCCCTTGTCCATCTTCAGTATATCCAGTAATAATATATCCTCCATCTATCGTTGTTGTAATTCCAAATGCTTCATCGTCATTACTAGTAGAATAATAATTTGTCCAAAGTTTATTTCCATTATCATCTAATCGGAAAAAGATAATATCATCTCCACCGTTTACTAAGTTTTCTCCATTCCCTACGACGACGACTCCATTTTGATCAGACGCAACCGTTACATCCAATCCCATTTCAGGCCCCGCATTTCCGAGTGTATCTGTCCAAAGTACCGTACCATCTACATCTGTCCGAACTGTATATATTTGATTTCCTAATCCAAAGGAATTTGAAGATCCAACGAAAACTAAACCTCTATCTTCCATCTCAACAATACCTTGCGCCTCATCAGGTCCGACTACACTACCATATATTTTGTCCCATCCATATACATTTTGAGCATTGGCTTCAAAAAAACCGATAAGACCCAAAGCGAGACTAAGTACTGCTACGATACTTAGTTTTTTGAGTCTTACCAGGTTATATATATTAAATGATCTCACGAAAAAATATCTTTTTGGTTGTTGTGTTAATAAGTACATTACAAATGTGGGCATGTTTCAATCTTTTTTCAAGGACATTTAAAGGCATTTGTTGAACAAATTTAACACCTTTTTTAGTAAAATAATTTATTTTAAAAAACATAACTTATTGATAATCAAATAAATACGACTTATTCAAAAGTTTAAATAATTATTATTTTTGTTAACTTTGTTGAAAACATATAATTTTTTACAATGAAAAAAAGTCAATTAATTAACATTTTAAAAACGTATTCGGCAAAAGATATTCGAGAAATGCGCAAATGGCTACTTTCTCCTGCGCATAATCAAAGACAAGATGTTATCCAATTATTCGAATTTTTCTTTGATGACAATCATTTATCTAAAGAAGACTACTTGGAAAAGCCATTAGTTTTCTCTTGGATCTACCCTAAAGAAACGTATGATGATGCAAAAATGCGTCAGGTAATGTTTTTTCTATTAAAAAATATTGAAGATTTTTTGACTTTTCAAGAGATCCAAGAAGATGAAGTCAACATGAAAACTATCTTATCTTCAGTATATCGAAAGAGGAAATTGAATAAACTTTTTGAAAAAAATATTAAGCTATCAGGACAAATACAACAAAAATCAATTATCCAAAATGAAAAGTTTTATAGAAATGAATATCAACTACAATTAGAAAAGTATACTTATCTAAGTAGCTTAAACCAGCTATCACAAAACATTCAAGAAGTTTCAAATACCTTGGATATTTCATTCCTTGCAGGGAAATTACGACAGTACTGCTTAATGCTCTCTCATCAATCTGTCTACCAAAAAGAATATACTATTGGATTACTTCAAACTTTATTACCAATAATTCAAACCGAACCTTACATAAGAACTCCAGCCATAGCTATCTATTTTTATATCTACAAAACGTTAACTGAAAAGGAAAACCAATCTCATTTTTTTCAACTAAAAGAACAAATTAGAGAACACGGACATTTTTTTCCTCATGGAGAAATTCGAGATATTTATCTCATGGCTATCAATTATTGTATTCGAAAAATGAATGCAGGAGCTGAAATTTTCATTCGAGAAGCTTTCGAATTATATAAATTAGGATTTGAAAAAAAAGTTTTAATTGAAAATAATTTGCTGACCCGAGCATCCTTTCACAATGTTGTATCTATTGCTTTAAAATTAAAAGAATTTAAATGGGTCAAAAACTTTGTGGCTGATTACCAGCAATTTTTAGAAGAAAAACACAGACAAGGATTTGTTTATTATAGTTTAGCTCGATTGTATTATGAAGAAAAAGATTACAATCAAGCAATGAAATTACTCATTCAAGAAGCACACTATGATGATATCATCATCAACCTTTCAGCTAAAACTTTATTAGCCAAAATGTACTATGAACAAGAAGAAATTGATGTTTTAGAATCACTTCTAGAAAGTATGCGAACTTATATTCAAAGAAAAAAGGTAATGGGTTACCATAAGAACAATTATAAAAATATCATTCGTTACACAAAGAAATTACTCAAAATTACTCCATACAGTAAATTAACTAAAGAAAAACTATATGGGGAAATTAGTCAAGTCTCTCCGTTAACTGAAAAAAAATGGTTACTCACCCAACTTTCAAAAATATAAACTCTAACTCTTCACTTCCTTTCTCTCTAAAAATCTCATCACTAAGAAGGTGTGAAAAAATCCAAAGAAAAGTGTCCCCCGTTGAGTTTGCAAAATACTCTCTGTTAAAAAAGACATCATCACTAATGATAGGAATAGCAAATACAAATAATCTTTTTGCTGAAAAGCGAACCAAAACGGAGCCATCAAATATAGTAATAGCAATATACCTCCAATCATTCCAAGAGTTGCCGTAGTTTGCAAATACTGACTGTGAGGATTGAAATTATCTTGGAGTGCTCGTTCGTAATTTCTTTCTTTATATATTTTCACCAACTCATCTTGCATATCTCCAGTTCCAGTTCCAATGATTAGATTTTCTTTGATGGCTGTAAAAGCTGCATTCCATAAGTTGATTCGCGGAGCACTATTAATTTTGTTTGAATCTTTATCAACGGCACTATTAATGGTGTATTGAGTTCTTCGTCCGACGCTAGGTATACTTTTAATAGAAAAAAATAACAATGCAATCGCAAGAAAACTGATTCCGATTCCTTGCCAAATTTTTTGTTGAAAATACATCCAAGTCAGAAACGAAATTCCTAGAATTAAAGTAGTTGCTAGAATTGTCATTCGAGACGAAAGCAAAAGAATTGTGATAAAAAACCATCCAGCTAAGATTCCACTTCCTATTTTATATTTAATCGAATGTATTTTTATTTTTTCTATCAAAAAAAATAAAACGATAAAAAACGCAAAACTTAGATACATCGAAAAGTAGGTGGGGTGAAAACCTAAGAAGCTCCCCAGTTTTTTATAAGCCATCCAATTCTCGCCAGTCTCTAAATATTTTAGAAATCCATTAGTGAAGCAATAAACACTTGCAACCAGACAACCAACAATATAACTTTTTAGAATGGACGAAATACCTTTTGGTTTTTTGATAGGAAAAGAGAAAAGGATGAGCGGAAAAATCAGCAATGGTAATTTAGTTTCTACCCGTTGTATTCCTTCTATCCAATTGGAGGTGTACATTAACCCAATCAAATGCAAGGCATAAAAACTAAAATAAAGAATTGGAATTGGGAAAAGGAAAGATTTGAAATTAAAATAAACACGACCACTCAGCAACCAATTGATGCCTAAAAAAATAATCACTAAAACTGCTACCCGAGGATGAAGCGGTAGTAGAAAACAAAACAGCATGAGCAAACTCTGATGGATTGCCTCATGCTGTCTTTTTGATAAAATCATTTATTTAATGAATAGTTCATTTATGAGCGTTGCTCGATAAAAGCTACTTCAATTTTTGCTTTATTTCTACGATTTCGTATCCTTCGACAATATCACCAACTTTAATATCATTAAAGTTTTTGATTGAGATACCACACTCTATTCCGAACTTCACTTCCTTCGCATCATCTTTGAATCGCTTCAAGGAAGAAATTTCTCCATGATGTCCTTCTTTTACTGGGTACACAACAATTCCTTCTCGAATTAACCGTACATGAGAATTACGCTTGATAGTTCCTTCTTGAACATAACATCCTGCAATAGTTCCCACTTTACTAATTTTGAAGACATCTCGAACTTCAACTTGAGCCAAGATTTTTTCTTCCTTAGTTGGTTCAAGCATTCCTTCGATCGCAGATTTGATCTCGTCGATTACTTCATAAATAATGGAGTATGTTTTGACTTGTACTCCTTCTTTTTCAGCTAATTTTCGAGCACCTGATGATGGTCTCACTTGGAAACCAATCACAATTGCATCGGAAGCAGATGCTAACAATACATCTGATTCGATGATTTGTCCTACTGCTTTATGGATTACATTTACTTGAACTGATTCGATAGAAAGTTTGATCAATGCATCTGATAACGCCTCGATAGATCCATCCACATCACCTTTGACAATAAGATTCAATTCTTTGAAACTTCCTAATGCCAAACGTCTTCCAATCTCATCCAAACTAATACGTTTGCTTGCTCTATTCGCTTGCTCTCGATTAATTTGAGCTCGATTAGATGCAATCTGCCTAGCTTCCTGCTCTGACTCCATTACCTTGAATTTCTCCCCCGCTTGTGGTGCTCCACTCAGGCCAAGAATTAAAACTGGACTAGATGGCCCTGCCGTTTTAACTCGTTGCCCTTTCTCATTAAACATGGCTTTTATTTTTCCAGAGTGCTCTCCAGATACTGCGGAATCACCAATTCTTAATGTTCCAGTTTGTACCAAAATCTTGGTAACGAATCCTTTTCCTTTATCTAAAGAAGCCTCGACAACTGTACCTATAGCTGTTCGTTTTGGATTAGCTTTAAGTTCTAATAATTCAGCTTCTAGTAATATTTTTTCTAATAACTCGTCAATTCCTGTTCCCATTTTCGCAGAGATATCTTGAGACTGATATTTCCCCCCCCAATCTTCCACTTGAAAATTCATTCCTGCTAATTCACCTTTGATTCTTTCTGGATCTGCTCCGTCTTTATCAATCTTATTGATAGCAAAAACTATTGGCACATTCGCTGCTTGAGCGTGACTAATCGCCTCTTTCGTTTGCGGCATGATTGAATCATCTGCAGAGATAATGATAATTGCAATATCTGTTACTTTAGCTCCACGTGCACGCATGGCAGTAAAAGCCTCGTGACCAGGAGTATCAAGGAAGGTAATTTTTTTCTTATCCTCTCCTACCAGAACTTCGTAAGCTCCAATGTGCTGGGTAATTCCCCCTGCCTCACCATCTGCTACGGAAGCTTTACGAACATAATCCAACAATGAAGTTTTACCATGATCAACGTGTCCCATTACGGTTACAATCGGAGCTCTTGGAAGTAAGTCTGCTGGATCATCAATGATTTCTTCCTCTTCATCTATTTGCTCTTCTGCAGTAATAAATTCTATCTCATGCCCAAATTCACTTCCTAATAATTCAATAACTTCAGCATCTAATCTCTGGTTGATAGAAACGATCACCCCTAGATTCATACAAGTAGTAATTACTTGTGTCACCGAGACATCCATCAAACTTGCCAACTCTGAAACAGAAACAAACTCCGTCAACTGCAATGTTGTTATCTCATTTGCCTGTTCTCTTTGTTCTTGATTCTCTCTAAGACGCTCTCTATTCTCTCTACGAATCTTTTGACGTTTCCGCCCCTTTCCTCCGCCTCCAAGGCGAGCCATAGTTTCTTTGATCTTTTCTTCGATCTCTTTTTTAGAAACTTCTTTTACTTCATCTCTTCTTCCTCTTCCGCCGCCTCGATTACTATTGCCACCTCGATTGCTATTTCCAGCGGGTCTGTTGCTTGCCGGTCTATTCCCTCCTTGTCCAGAACCGCTTCCGCTTCTTTGAGGATTATTATTCCCTCCTTGTCCTCCTCCTTGTCCACGTTGGCCACCTTGACCACCTTGACCACCTTGACCACCTTGACCTACAGTAGTAACCACTTTTTTACGACGACGACGACGACGTTTACTATCTTCTCCTTCAGTTTTCTTTTCTCCTGGTTTATCCGTTGGAGCTTGCTTACCCGTATCTTTTTTCTTCTTCTTAGGCTTCTTGAATTGTTCCGTATCAATTTTCCCTACAATCTTTAATCCTTTTAAAGTAGGTGTTTTTGCACGCATTATTCCGTCATCCTTCTTGGCCTCTGGCTTTACTGGAGTAACTTCAGTAGGTGCAGGTTTTACTTCTTCTTTTTTAGCAACTACTTCAGGTGTAGGTGCTTTCACTTCCTCTTTTTGAACAGGAGTAGGTGCAGCAACTACTTTAGGTGTAGCTGCTTTCACTTCCTCTTTTTGAACAGGAGTAGGTGCAGCAACTACTTTAGGTGTAGGTGCTTTTTTAACTTCCTCTTTTTGAACAGGAGTTGGTTCAGCAACCACTTTAGGTGTTGGTGCTTTTTTAACTTCCTCTTTTTGAACAGGAGTTGGTTCAGCAATCACTTTAGGCGTTTCGACAGCCTTTGGTGCTTCAACAACTGGCTCAGGCTTTGGCTTTGATTCTTCTACCTTTGGCTCAGGAGTTTTTTCAACCTCTTGTGCTTTAGGCTTAGATTTCCTATCCAAATCAATTTTACCTTTGACTTTCAACCCAAGTACAGGTCTCGCAATCAAATCCTCTTTTGGCTGCTTGAGTTCTTCAGCAGCTAGTTCCGGTTTCGCAATAACTTCTTCTACTTTTTCAACAGGAGGAGGAGATGGTGGAGGTGGAGGAGTATCAAATATTTTTTTAACAGGTTCTTTATCTTTAGTCGCAGGACGAGTCCCGATAACTAATTGATCTGCCTGCTCTTTAATAGCAATAGACTTCTGAAACTCCTTGACTAACTCACTATACATGTCATCGGAGACTTTAGACGTAGGCTTATTCTCAATATCAAAACCATTGTTGTTCAAATAGTCAACAATGGTAGTGGTACCTACATTTAATTCCTTTGCTATCTTTACTAAACGTTTTGCCATTCGTAATTTTTAAATCCTGTGGCGGCTTTTATTAAAAAAAAGATACACAAAAGCTTTTCGCAATAAGTTATTTTAAGTTTACATGTATCAATAAGTTTTATTGAAAAAATAAATTAAAATTCTCATAAGAAGGCTTTTGTATAAAAGTTACTAAATATAACCAAAAATGGTTAAAATCGAGCACAAAGGTACTGTAAAACTATTGATAATCAAGCACCTAAGGCAAATAAATACAACCTATTTTATATTTGATTTTGAGAAAAAGTAGTCTGCTTTTTAATTTTTGCTAAAAACCAAACTACTTTTTCCTTTCCAAAATCCTATTCTTCTTCCTCAGCAAACTCTGCTCTCAATACTCTCAAAATTTCATCAACCGTTTCTTCCTCCAAATCTGTTCTTCTCAATAGCTCACTTCGACTCAATTTAAGTACACTTCTAGCAGAATCACATCCGATATTTTTCAAGGTATCCACTACCCATGCATCCAACTCATCTTTAAATTCGTCCAAATCAACATCGTCGATTTCCATTTCATCTGTATTTCTAAATACATCAATCTCGAAACCTGTCAGTCGACTTGCCAATTTAATATTCGTTCCACCTTTTCCAATCGCTAATGAAACTTGATCTGGATCAAGGTAAACAGAAGCTCGTTTTTTCTCTTCATCCAATGCGATACTACTCACTTTGGCTGGAGTCAATGCCCGTTGTATAAATAACTGAACATTGTTGGTAAAGTTTACAATATCAATATTCTCATTTTTCAACTCACGAACGATTCCGTGAATTCTAGAACCTTTCATACCGACACATGCTCCTACTGGATCAATTCTATCATCATAAGATTCTACCGCCACTTTTGCTCTCTCCCCTGGCATTCTTACAATATTTTTCACCACAATTAATCCATCCTCAATTTCAGGAACTTCTTGTTCCAATAATTTTTCTAAAAATAAGCTATCTGTTCTTGAAATAATAACAACTGGATTATTATTTTTCATTTCTACTTTTCGAATGATTCCTCTCACCATATCTCCTTTTCGGAAAAAGTCCCCTTTAATCATTTCATTTCGAGGCATCACTAATTCCGTCCCTGTCACATCATCCAAGATCAATAATTCTCTTTTCAGAATTTGATGAACTTCTCCTACGATCAATTCACCTACTCGCTCCACATAAGCTTTGTACATTTCGTCTTTTTCCAATTCCATAATTCTGGAAATCAAAGTTTGACGAGCTGCCATAATTGCTCTACGACCAAAGTCCTCTAAAAATAATTGCTCATAACATTCCTCTCCAATCTCATAATCATCGTCAATCGCAAATGCTTCAGAAATAGAAACTTGCGCACGATCATCTGTCACCTCACCATCTGATACAATTTCTCTAACTCTCCATAACTCTAAATCTCCTTTTTGAGCATTTACAATTACGTCAAAGTTTTCATCTGATCCATATTTCTTTTTAATCAATGTCCGAAATACATCTTCCAAAACTCTAACCATCGTTGGGAGGTCAATACTTTTGTTCGATTTGAATTCCGAAAAAATATCTTGTAATAACATCTCTTTATCTTATTTTGAAAATGAAAATTTAATTTTTGCCTTTTTAATATTGTCGAATGCAACGGGTGTTTGCATCATTTCAGTTCGTTTCTTTTTCCCTTCTTTGATTCGAACTTTGTATTCCACCACGATTCCTTCTTCATTTACTTCAATCATTTCGCCGTTAACTTTCTCATCCTCATTAGTAAGGACTTCGATAGTTCGTCCAATATTCTTTTTATATTGTCTTGGAAATTTCAAGGGTCGATCTCCTGGAGAAGAAACCTCTAATGTGTACTTCTCTCCCATCCATTGATGTTCATCAATTTGCTCTTCTAGGTATCGACTGATTTTTCTACATTTTGTAAAATTCATATCCGAATCGCTATCTAAGAAAATTTGAAGCTTCATATTATTCTGCAATATTTCAATAATATAGCAATCTGAATATTCTTCTTCTTCAAATTTCGTTAATAACAACTGTTCTATATTTTTTTCAATCACGAGTTCTATTTTTTGAAAACAAAATTTTAACGACTCCTCAAAAATAAAAAGAGGGAACTTTTGTTCCCTCTTCCGTTGAGTCTCTTTTTCTCTAAGTTGGGCAAATATAACAGTTTTTATTATACTGTGCAACTGTTACTTTTTTTATGAAAATTTAAAGATTAATTTAATCAAAAGTGAATAGGTGTAATTACTTTTGTGAAAATTTAAACCACCCTCTTTTGAGGTTTTCCCAAAAAAATAAAATAATGCTTTACGATCAAATTCAAGAAACCGTTCAATTCATTCGTTCCAAAACTAACTTTCAACCTGAATTCGGAATTATTTTAGGAACAGGACTTGGGCAACTCACCGATGATATTGAAGTCGTTTTCGAAATACTGTATGCTGATATTCCTAACTTTCCGATTTCGACAGTTCAGGGTCATCAAAGCAAATTAATTTTCGGAAAATTGGCTGGAAAAAATATTGTTGCCATGGCTGGTCGTTTTCATTTTTATGAAGGTTACTCGATGCAGCAAGTTACTTTTCCAGTTCGTGTTTTGAAATTTTTAGAAATCAAAAAACTCATTATTTCGAACGTCTCTGGAAGTACGAATGCAGCTTATAATGCGGGCGATATTGTTTTTATAAAAGATCATATCAACCTCCAACCTGAAAATCCGCTTCGAGGAAATAATGACGAAAGACTCGGCCCTCGATTCCCTGACATGCTCAAAACTTATGATCGAAAATTGAATGCAATCGCACTTGAGATTGCGAAGCAAAATAAGATTACTGCGCACGAAGGAATCTATGTCGCGCTAGCAGGACCGAATTTAGAAACGCCTGCGGAATATCAATTTCTGCATCGAATTGGTGGAGACTTGGTTGGAATGTCAACTGTTCCCGAAGTGCTGGTTGCTCGACATATGAATTTGCCTGTTTTTGTTTTATCGATCGTTTCGAATAAGTGTTTTCCAATTGAAGAAATAACTGAAACGACTGTCGAAGAAGTCATTCAAATGGCCAATGAAGTGCAGCCAAAGATGAGTATAATTGTAAAAGAGATGCTGAAAAAAATGTAATAATCGACAACTTGATTTAAAAAAAGAGGTGTTAGCTCTTACGAGTTAACACCTCTTTTTTTCAAATTAATCGATAGTACCTAAAAACTTCCCCGCATCGAAACGATAAAGTTCCTTCCCGCCGCACTCACACCCGAAGCAAACGGACGATAATGGGTATCCAAAATATTTTCAATTGCGAAATTAAATGCCAGTCGATCATTAAATTTATAAGAAGAATAAAAATTATATGTCGTCCACGCTAAAGTTCCAACTCCTGGAATTGCCTCATCATCATTATCAGACGAACCTAATGGACCATACACACTTAATGGTTTTACGCCATTGAACCTGATCACTCCTTCTAGTTTTATTTTATCTGTCTGAAATGACAAACTTGTTCTTCCATACACCGGTGGAATATGCGCTAATGGTTGTTCCAAACTATCCACAACACTTCGACCTTTGACAAAATTAATACTCGAATTAAGTTTCCAATTTTTATTAAAATCAAAAACGATGTTCCCAGAAAAACCTGCTACATAGGCATTACTTGCATTAATATTTTTTTGCACATTTTTAATTTCTCCTTCTGCCACAAGTGTCGAATCTCCAAAAAAATCGGCATTGGATCGAATGATCGCATCTTGCAGATGAGTATAGAAACCTGTTGCACTTATTTTATACTTTCCTGATTCCACTCTTTTCCCAAAAGTTTTACCAAGCGTAATTTCTCCATTCAATGCTTTCTCTGGAATTAATTCAACATTAGGAACTAAAATATTTCCATCCTTCACTCGATTAATTGCAAAGTCATTGATGTTTGGAGATCTAAAAGCAGTCCCCCCTAATAAATGTAATTGAAATCCATTTCTATTATTAAAAGTCAAACCTGAAGCATACGTGAATTCCTGATTCTGAGTACTCACGCCTTCTGAGACAAAAGATGCTGGCCATTCGATTAGGTCATCTTCCTTGTATTTCGCAAAAAGTTCCACATAGGAATATCGTGCACCCATCGTGAAGTTGATCGTTGAATCCCGACTTCTCCATCTGTAATTTAAATAAGCTCCTCCTGTACTCATCGTTGAAAAGTCACTTGGATAACGAGTGAATTCTTTATCATTCACCGCGTTAGTTCTGACGTTAATATTTCCTGCTTTTGAATAAACTTTATTGTAAGCTAAATCAATCCCGTAAGAAAAAAGATGGCTTTTATTTTCACCTAACCCTTTTTCCCAATCCGTTGTAAGAGAAAAAACATGAACATCTTCTGCATTAAATGTTCGGTGGCTACTATAATATTTTCGCTTAAATCGATCTTCATCTATTCGCTGGTACGCTCCTATAATAGTAGTCTTATCATAAAATGCCGTTGACTTTAAACTCTTAATTTTTACCGAACCTAGAAACCGATTTTGAGGACCATAATACCATTCTGCCCATTTCAAATCGTCGGCAGAACTCAAGGTATCATTCAGCATATCATATCGTGGAACATCGCTTGAAGTGGAGTATTGCAGATTAAAAACATAGTACAACTTTTCAGAAGGTTGGAATTTTATTTTTTGTAAAAAATCCAATTGGTTGTAGCCTGTTCCTCTTTGAATATTAGGATCTGAATTTTGAAGTCGTTGATCTTGATTTTCTAAACGAAGTACATAATATTCTGTTTTTCCAAAATCCGGATACTCATCAGGTCGGATAGCACCTGCTCGTAAGTCATCATAATTTACATAAGTAAGACTAGTTACCGAACCCCACTTTTGCGTAGCATAATCAAAATCTACATGAGCTGATTTTTCTAAATTAGCACTAGAAAATCTAACGCTAGCATTTGTTTTCAATTCATAAGCTTTATCATAATTGAAAAGTACTCTTGGATCACGCGTTCGAAAATGAACGACTCCGCCCAACGCATCACTTCCATAAATCAATGAACCTGGTCCATAAATTACTTCAGCTTGTTCCAAAATAGAATTGTCCAAAGTAATCGAATTTTGAATATGCCCTTCTCGATAAATAGCATTATTCATTCGTACTCCATCGACGACTAATAAAACTTTGTTGGCTTCAAAACCTCGGATAACTGGACTTCCTCCACCCATTTGAGATTTTTGGATAAAAACTTCTGAATGATTCCCCAAGACATCTGCAGAGGTTTGAGAATTATTAAAAGCAATACTCTCTTTTGAAATTCGATCAATCATCATTGGAATTTCTTCCTTCGCCACATCTCGCCGACCGAACACTTGTACCTCGGTAATAACATTTTGCGCTTCGACCATTTTGATTTTTCCCTTTATAGATCGAATTCGATTAAATGGAATACTTAAACTCTCATAACCGAGATAGGAAAAATTAACCATCTCCAAATGTCCAATTCCATTCAAGGTGATTTTCCCATCTAAATCTGTCGTTCCCGAAAATCCTAAATCATCAGTAGCCACAGTTGCACCAATCAGAGGTTCGCCAGTTTTAGCGTCCGTGACAGTAATTTTTAAATCAAAAAAATCGATTGAAAATGCTTGAGTAGGAAGTAAAATTCCGAGAAGTGATAAAATAGAAAAGACCCAAATTATTCTACAACGTTGGGTGGCAATTTTGATAGGATTTTTATTTAAAAAATTTTCCACTAGTAGTTAACTTTTCGGGAGTTTAATGCTGAAGGTTGTCCCCTCTTCTAGTTGTGATTTTTTTACAAAAATCTTGCCAGAGTGATAGCTTTCGATAATCCGTTTGGCAAGTGAAAGACCAAGTCCCCAACCTCTTTTTTTAGTGGAGTATCCTGGCTTAAAAACTGTTTTTAATTTATTGGATGGAATTCCTTTTCCAGTATCTGAAATATCAATAATTATAAAGCCTTTTTCCTCGGTAACCTTTGCTGAAATCTTACCTGTCCCGCCCATAGCGTCGAGTGCATTTCGCATTAAATTTTCAGTTACCCAATTGAAAAGTGGTGCATTCAGTTGAGCATAAAGTGGTTCTTTTTCTAGACCTGGAAATTCAAAAACCATCTTTCGAGGAGCTCTCCGTTGCATATAATTTTTCATATTCTCTAGCTCTTCATAAATATTCGTTTTTTTCAATTCTGGAATAGCACCAATCTTGGAAAACCGATCGGCAATCAAATTCAGTCGGCTCACATCATTATTTAATTCATCCAAAATCTCAGCGGTTTCCTCATTGCCTTCATGGATCATTCGCAAATGTTCAATCCATGCCACGATAGCAGTAATTGGCGTTCCCAGCTGGTGAGCTGTTTCTTTTGCCATTCCAACCCAAACTTGATTCTGCTCGGAGCTTCTTGCCGAACTAAAACTGAAATATCCGAAAGCGACAAATGCGCCAATTAATGCAAGTTGAATGAAGGGAAAATAGGTAAGCATTTTGAGGGTAGAAGAATCTTCATAGTAAACTAAGTTCCCTTCTCCGGCAGGAACAGGAAGTGCTCCACTTTCCTTGATTTTATCTACTCTTTTTTGTAAAAAATCGAAATCTAATTCTTTTTCTTCTCCATAATTTAATCCCATTTGAATAACACCTGAGTCTTCAATTAAAATTAAAGGCATAGTTGTATTTGCTTCCGTAATTTTCTGTTGTAAAGTCAAATCTCCTTCATATTCTACATCATTAATATTTTCAAGAGCTAAAATCCATTGCTCCACTTTTTGTCGTTCTCCTTCTTTTAATTTATTCGCAACTATAGTTGTATAGATTAATGATGCAGTCAAGATCAAAATCCCCATGATTGCGAGATAAATTTTCCAATTTGATTTTTCTTGATAAATATCCATAAGTGGGTTTTAGTAAAACTCATTTTCAAAAATCAAAATTAAACAGTTCTTGGCGATTTAATGAAATAGATTCAATAAAAAGACGAAAAATCAAAAAGTATATTTTTAATTAAGAAGATTCATTCTGTTGAAAAGCATAAATTTTATGACAAAAATCAATCTCCATTTTGATCAAAATCAGTACAAAAAATTATATCCCCATAGCATTATCATGTAACTCACATGAAATAAATTTAAATACGTTTTTTGCGAAATTCAATTCAATGTCGAGTTTCCAAACATTGATATTTGTTTTATCAAAAGAAATGGTTGAAGCAATTGTAACTCTTTCGACCGTTTTTATTTTTTCATAAAAAATATCAAAACATGAAATCTTTAATCCAATTATTCCCTATTATTTTAATTTTCGTTGTCTCTATTTCGACAACTATTGCTCAAGATTTATCTAACCTGCCTGTTATTGCAGTTCTCAATATTGATTCAAAAGGTTTGACTTTAGAACCCAGTCAGCTGGGAAATATTGCTCGAACGGAATTGAGTAAATTGGGTCGCTTCCAAGTCATGGACAGATATGATGTTGATTACGTGATTGAAAAAAATGAATTTGCCATTGATAAATGTTATGGTAAAATATGTATGGTCGAAGCTGGAAAGGTTCTTAAAACGGACAAAATGCTTACAGGAAGTGCTGAGGTTTTGGGAGAAACGATTGTCATTACCTTACGAATGATTGACGTGGGAACACAAAGCATTGAAAAAACGCAGGTCATGGAATTCTTAAATTTGCGAGGTCAAGTTCAAACGATGATTTCCCTCACGGTTAAAAAAATGTTTGAAGAAACTATCGATGAAAATCTAGTTAATAAACTCACTAAAAAGTTTGACTATGAAAGTGCGGTTAATTTTCCAGAAGTAGATCGCCTTAATTTGAGTGGCCCACGAATGGGTTTTACGGCTTTTACTGGAAAATTAAGTAGTATTTATTCTGATCCAAAAACCATGGGAGGATTTGATGCATTTCCTTTGATGTTTCAATTTGGATATCAGTTTGAGGTGAAGTATTTGAATCAGGGCGACTTTCAAGCACTCTTCGAATTTATCCCAATCGTTACAGGTTTAGATCAGGGAAAATTTATTCCGAGTATTTCCATTTTAAATGGAATGAGAAGTAATCGAACTGGTTGGGAATTTGCTTTTGGCCCTGTTTTTTATGGTTTAACAAAAGCAGATGGCTATTATGATAATGAAAATACTTGGCACCTTGAAAATGAATGGTTCGTTGAAAATCCAGATGTAGATAATCCTTATGAAATCGAAAATAGATTAGATAGTCGTGGAGATATTGCTTTTGCTTCGGGGTTTATTTTTGCAGGTGGAAAAACGTTCAAGTCAGGTCGACTGAATATTCCAGTCAATGCATTTTTTATCCCAAATAAAGATGGACATCGGTTTGGGATTTCCATGGGATTCAATGCTAATCGATTTAAAAACTAAAGGAGTCAGACTTTAATGAGGAGCGAGACGATCAGCTGCGCTTCCGGTCAGGAGTCAGGGGCTACGTATTTACGATATTAGTTTAGTCCGTTTACTTATACAAAAAAAGGAAAGCTCTTTTTGCTAAAATGCAAAAAGAGCTTTCCTTTCTTAATCAAAATTATTATCATAATCACGAAGCCCCTGACTCCTCATTGAAGCCTGACTCCTTTTAAACATTTAGATAACTCATCAATGAATCATATCGTTCTTGCAAGCCGTCAAAAATATCTGCTTCTTGAAAAGAGGCTTTGATCGTATATTCGAACCGAGTGAAGGAAGAAATTATTCGTTGCAATTGCAAATCTTGTCGATTAATTTTTACCGTGACATCAATTCTCTCTGTTTCCAAATTTGAAGTAATGAATGTACTCAAAATTGCAGCTCCTTCCGATTCCACAATCCTTGAAATCTCTGCCATTGAATAATCTTGTTTATTCATTTCCAAAACGATGATACTTCCTGGCTCTGTAAATGAACCTGTGTTCGCAAAATATCGAACTAAGTCATCTTGAGAAATTAGTCCTTTATAATCGCCCTCCGCATCCACGACTGGAACAACGGTCAATTGATATTCGCTTAAAATTTTTAAAACGTCATATAAATGATCAGTCTCTCTGACGTAGGGTTTCGCCATCGAAAGTGAGTATGAACCAATAGGCTCCTCAATGTCGTGCTCCAAAATTTCATCTTCGGCAATCATCCCAAGCAATTGCTTATCATTAACAATCGGCAAATGGCGTACATAAAAATCATTCATGATGCCGAGTGCTTCTGCTCCTGAATCTGAAGTCCGCAATGGGATTATAGTGTTTGATAACAAGTTTCCAGCAATCATATTTACTCTCGTTTATATTTATTTAAGTACTTACAAAACGCTTATTCCTCCTAATTCGTTGAAAAAAAATTGTTAAAATTTTCCCAAAAAATTAATACAAATAAATGCATCCGAAATAGTTTTTGAAAAACTATTTCGAGAGTCCTTTTTTTATTAAATGTAAAGTTTAATTTTTCAAGGTAATGGGAGTTAAACAAACGTACATCTTTACGATTAAAGTGGTTAGGTGGCTTAGGAACAGTTCAATAATATATTAAAATTCTTGACTACTCCTTAAAATCTTAATTATTTAGTAGAATGGTTTAACAATTTCGTAGAAAAAAACCATATTGACAATAACGGAAAATTGGTATAAATTAAATATTTTTATTTAGCATGTATTACTATCTATCCTAATAGTTTCCTTTTTTGTAAAACAAATTCTTCTTCTGTCAACAATCCTTTTTGTCTCAATTCTGCTAATTTATTCAACTGCTCTAAAAGATCTCCGTTCTCGGTAATTTTTTCTTGTTGTGCACTTGAACCTGCTTTTAGTTTATAATTGTTTTGGACAAAAGTTTCAAAATCATCTTGAATTCTCAAGTAAGCCAAAGCATCATGTGTCTTTATTTTTTCAAAATCACGGAACCCTAATTCTACCGCTTTGCTTAGATGGTAAAATGATTTTTCCTTATTTTCCATAATCGAATAGGCACACGCAATATTGAAATGAGTCGCTACATCAGAATCATCGACAGCTAATGATTTTTCAAAATCTTCAATCGCTCCATTGTAATCATACTCTTTATATTTTTCCATTCCGCTTTTTTTATACGGATTATCTTTCGACTTTCGAACAGGTTTTCGGCTAGTACTACGAGTCGTTCGTTCTGGTCTTCGAGATGTTGATCGTTCTTCTCTTCTTTCCGTTGGGCGAGAGGTACGAGTGCTTCTAGTATCTCGGGTAGGTCGCTCGTAGTCCGTATCTGGTCTTCGATAATCTCTTCTTTGTCCTCTTCTTTGGCTTCGGTCATTTCGCTTTTGCTCGCGATTTCCTCCACCTGCAAACATTTTATAAAAAATATAAAACAGAACGAGAGGGACTACAAAGCCAGGCACAGGTCCAGCGAACATGGCTAAAGCGATGAAGATGAAAATGAAATTATATGAATTATTGTTATTTCTATTTGCCATTTATTTACGCTAAGATATTTTAAAAACACATTATGATTTTCAAAAATAACTGATTGTCATTTTAAAGAATGTAATATCTTGATAAATTTAAAGTTTACCAAAATTTAAACTATAGAATCAACGAAAAATGGGGTAAATGCTTAATTTAGTATCGGGATAGTGAAGATCGAGTGTGGAAATTTTATTTTTATTTTTTTAAAAAACTTCCATCTAATTTTTTTCTAACTAAATATCTTCCCAGTCAAAAGTGTAAAGTCATCTGGAAAAGGTTTCTCTCCTCTAAATTTATCAATGTG
>Ga0209712_10000387_pt1 | contig 39988 bp, 29 predicted proteins | sample ArcOceMetagenome_FD_187443 | JGI IMG/M metagenome (GOLD analysis project Ga0209712, IMG submission 187443) | Marine eukaryotic phytoplankton communities from Arctic Ocean - Arctic Ocean - Greenland ARC118M Metagenome (SPAdes) (version 2) | ecosystem: Environmental > Aquatic > Marine > Oceanic...
AGGAAGCATTCACGGTGTCTTCGCAGTCTCCATCATCCCAGCCAGTACCACCGTTCAACGGTGTACTTAATGAACAGTGCCAATTGCTGCTAAGCGGCATTGCCGCCCTGTTGCTGCTGGAAAGTGCAGCCGCCATTACCCTGGTCTGGGCTTACTGGTTTACCCCGATTGCCCACCAGCCCCTGCTCATCTGGCTGGGTGTCATCGCGGTGATACAGATTGCCCGCCTGCTGGTTCTGCCCTATTGCCGTCGCCGCCTGGATGCGCAGGAAACCATGCCGTTCTGCCGCCGCATGCTCTCCGGGCTGGCCCTGTCCACGCCGCTACTGCTCGGCCTGGCCGGCTACCTGTTCAACCCCCTGGAAACCCTGTTCTCACCGCAGATGCTGGGCGCGCAGCTGGTTTGCGCCTGCCTGGGCCTGGGCCTGAGTGTCATGGCGCTGGCCGCCTACAGCAGCCATTTCCCCACCGTATTTCTGTACCTGGTGATGCTGCTGGGCCCGGCCGTGACCCGCCTGGCTGAAACCCAGCAACACCATCCGTTTTCACTGGTTGTGCTGATGTCACTGCTGGGGCTGTTCTTCCTGGTCGCCGCCCGCCGTATCAACCGCACCGGCCACCAGGCGATGATGCTGCAGGCCAGCAACCGCTCCCTGATTGATTACCTGAACCGGGCCCGCAGCGATGCCGAAGCCCTGAACGAGAAACTGGCCCAGGAAATCTACGAGCGCAAGGAAGCCCGCCAGCGGCTGCAGGAAACCAACGAACGGCTGGAAAGCATGGTGCAGGAACGCACCCAGGCACTGGGCGAAACCAACACTGCCCTGGCCGCCACCAGTGAACGGCTGGAACTGGCGCTGGAAGCCAGCAACATCGGCCTGTGGGACTGGATGCTGGATACCGGGCGCAACTACCACACCAACTTCGACCGCCTGCTGGGTTACGACAGCGCCTACTTCAAGAATTTCTTCGGCGACCTGGAAACCCTGGTTCATCCAGACGACCTGACCCGCATCCGCCGCGCCATGGTGTCGCACTTCAAGGGCGAAGACAGCCGCTACCACGCGGTCTACCGGCTACGCCACGCAGACGGCAGCTGGCGCTGGATTGAGGATGAAGGCCGGGTGGTATCCCGCAGCCGCGACGGCCGCGCCACCCGCATGATCGGCACCCGCCGGGACATCACCGATGACCGCCAGGCTCAGGAACAGCAACGCCTGGCCGCCACCGTGTTCGAAAACGCCCCGGAAGGCATCTTCATCCTTGATCAAGAGTTCCGTTTCCTCGCCGTGAACGCCCGCTTTGAACAGATCACCGGCTATTCCGAGTCCCTGGTCATTGGCCGCCGCATCCTCGAAGAAGAGCAGACTCAGCCCAACCGGGACACCTACCTGAGCATTACCACTGCCCTGCAGGAAAGTGGCTTCTGGGAAGGGGAAATCAGCGAACGCCGCCGCAACGGCGAAATCTTCCCCGAATGGTTGCAGATGAGCGCCGTCCGTGACGAGCAGAAACGGGTGATCCGCTATGTGGGGATGATGTCCGACCTGACCACCCGCAAGGAAACCGAACAACAGCTGCAGTTCCTGTCCAACTACGATCGTCTCACCGGCCTGGCCAACCGCACCCAGTTCCGTGAGCACCTGCACAAGTCGCTGACGCTGGCCCGCCTTAACCGGGAAAAAGTGGCCTTGCTGATGATCGACCTGGACCGCTTCAAGCCGATCAATGAATCCCTCGGCCATGAAATCGGTGACCGCCTGCTCAAGGCCGCCGCCGAACGTATTGCCCAACATGCTGGCGGCGAAGAAGCCCTGGCCCGGGTAGGCGGTGATGAATTCACCCTGCTGCTGGAGAATCACGGCGGCGAAAGCGGCATCAGCCAGCAATGCCAGAAACTGATCAACGCCATGAAAAAGCCGTTCCTGATCGACGGCCACGAACTGCTGCTGGGCGCCAGCATCGGCATCAGCCTGTTCCCGGATACCGCCAAAGAAGCCCAAAGCATGATCAACCAGTCCGACATGGCGGTGTATCAGGCCAAACGCAGCGGCGGCAATAATTTCCAGTTCTACCGCAGCAACATGCGCGTGGCGTCAGTGGAACAGCTGGCCCTGGAAACCAGCCTGCGCAAGGCCATCTTCAAGAACGAATTCGTGGTGTACTACCAGCCGAAAATGGAGCTGGCCAGCAACCGCATCACCTCGGTGGAAGCACTGGTGCGCTGGCAGCACCCCACCATGGGCCTGCTGCCGCCAGCGGACTTCATTCCCCTGGCCGAAGAAACCGGGCTGATTTCCGCCATCGGTGAACTGGTACTGGAGCGCTCCTGCCGCCAGGCCCACAAGTGGTACAAACAGGGGTTGGGCAACATCTGTGTATCGGTAAACCTGTCCGCTCACCAGTTCCGCAAAGGCAACGTGGCAGAAATCGTGGACCGGGTACTGTCCACCACCGAACTGCCCCCGCACCTGCTGGAACTGGAACTCACCGAAAGCCTGATCATGGAAGACATGGAGCAGAACATCGAACTACTCCAGCAACTGCGCACCCGGGGCATTGAGCTGGCACTGGACGATTTCGGCACCGGCTATTCGTCGCTGAGCTACCTGAAGCGCTTCCCGGTGGACACCCTGAAGATCGATCGCTCCTTCATCATGGACCTGGACAAAAGCCCGGACGATGCCGCCATCACCCGCGCCATCATCGACATGGCCCACAGCCTGAAGATGAACGTGATCGCCGAAGGGGTGGAAACCGAAGAACACCTGAGCATCCTGCGCGACATGCATTGCGACAGCATCCAGGGCTACCTGCTCAGCCGCCCGGTGCCGGAAAACGAGTTGCTGGAATTGCTGCACACCCAGGCGTATCGAAAAGCAATTGATAATTAATAGTTAATAATGAATAACTCGCGTGTTTGCGCTGCGGGGTTTTCAAACGCAAGAGGCCGCGTCCAAAGTCAGGGCGCGGCCTCTTGCGTTTACAGGGACAATCAATGTTGTCCCGCGCGTTATTAATTATTCATTATTAACTATTAATTAAGCAGCTCCAGCGTCTCCTCCGCCTGAAAATACCCCGCCAGATGCCGACGCAGCCACGCTTCCAGCAACCCTTCGCTCTGCAGCTTGGCCATCACTGGCGGCAGGAAGCGGCGGGCATCACCCAGCATCAGCTCGCGGGTGACGCCCAGCTCATCCAGCAGGCCGGTGAGGCTGGTATCGCCATATTTATCAAAAAAGGCCTGCACCCCCGACTCCAGCATGGCATTGAAGTAATCCGTGTGGCGCAACTCGCGCCAGTACTCGAACACGATCACGAACAGCTCCTGAATATCCTCGCTGCTCACCAGCTCCTTGAGATCCGCCACCGGACGCTGGCCAAAGTCCTGCCAGGCGACCTTCACCAACTCACGCAGCTCGTCCAGGTTCTCGTCCCGGTACAGATACGGGTCACTCAGCAATTGTTCCATGCGGCGTAACAACCACTCCTGCAACCGCGCTTCCAGGCTGGACAGCCAGCGCTCCGGCAAGCGTTTGCTCAACTGGCTGCGCAGGGGGCCGGGCAAACCCTGATGCAGCAACGTCTTGAGCCCCAGCTGGGCGCCACCCGCCAGCAACGCCAGCAGCACCGGATTACGTCCCAGCCAGGCCATGCCTTCACGTGACAGAGGAATTTCCAGCCCTTTATCCAGCAGCGCCATCACCACGGCTTCGTCGATCACCTCCTCCACGATGCGTTCGCTCTGAATGGCGTGGTCATAGAAACGCTCAACCATATCGCCCACCAGCTCGGGAATCGCACCGCTGATATCCATCTGCACCGCGTATTTCTGCGCCGTGGCAAAAATCTGGTCAGCCTGCACCCACTGGTTCAGGGAATAACCTGCCGCCCGTTCAAGGACATAATCCAGCTCATCAACAATCAGCGAGTCCAGCTGCTCCGGCGAGAGACGCGCCAACAGATATTCGACCAGCCCATCCAGTAAACGATTTGCTACTTCCTGTTTATTACTCGCCATTTTTTGCCTTTCCCGATGAAAAGTTCTTGATGCTGCGCACATCGATTGTATCATTGAATGATGTAACAGTTACGGAGGGACGCACAATGGCGATCTCGATACTCCCCATACGTCGAAACCTGAAATTCAACCTGAACCCGGCCAAAGCACTGATCTGGCACCGGGACGGCCTGAATGTCAGCCAGTTCCTCAACACCATGAGCCTGTTTTTTCCGGTGGGTGAGCGCTTCTTTATCGACAGCGTCCGTCACTATCGCGACCAGATTACCGACTCGGAGCTGAAAAAGGCAGTGACCGCCTTTATCGGCCAGGAAGCCATGCACGGCCGTGAGCACGAAGAATACAACGACTTCGTCGCCCAGGCGGGTATTCCGCTGCATGCCCAGGAAGCCTTTGTGGCCAAGCTGCTTGGCGCTGCCCAGCAATACAGCCCCAAATCGTTTCAACTGGCCGCCACCGTGGCGCTGGAACACCTGACCGCCATTCTCGGCGGCGGCCTGCTGGATCTGCCCGAACTCATGGAAGGCGCCGACGAGGGCTACAAGGCCATCTGGAACTGGCACGCCCTGGAAGAAACCGAACACAAGGCCGTAGCCTTCGATGTGTACCGCACGGTGATTGGCGACGACAGCGATCTGGGCGCCTACGCCCTGCGCAGCGGCACCCTGGTGCTTGCCACTGGCATTTTCTTTGCCCTGTTTATCCCCTTCTACCTGCACAACGTGCGCATCAAGGGCGGCCTGACCGACCTGAAAGGCTGGCGGGCCGTGGCCAAACACACCTGGGGCCGCAAAGGGATCTTCCTGAACATCACCAAACCCTGGTTCGACTGGTTCAAACCCGGCTTCCATCCGTGGGATCACGATAACAGCGAGCAGCTGCAAAACTTCGAAGCCCTGCTCGGCGACCTGCTCAACGAGGAAGCCGCCTAACCGTTTTACTTCACCGAGCTCTCCCTTTTCCGGTGACTTTCAGGGTCGGCACTTTGCCGGCCCTTTTTTTTTGCCGCGCTGCGGCCGCAGCATGCAACACGCTGGCAAACCTGCCGAGATCGGGTCGTGTCGAAGTAGCTCTTCACCAGCCGTTTTTGCCCCCGCAATTGGCCCTGGGGAGCCGTCACCGGGGTGAGAATGCCAGTCACAGCAGTTGACCGTGACATTGAGCGCTGTAATGATCGAACTCCATTCCAACGACAACATGGCGGAGGCGTTCATGAACGCATTCTGGACCCCGGACTCGCAGGCCCTGGCGCCTTATCTCGCGGCCTGGCAGCAGGCGCACAAAGGGCTGCAGATCATCGCTGGATCCCTGCAACCGGGCATGACCGAGCAGGATTGCGAGCTGCTGATCCGTGACTGGCTACGTGCGCACCAACTGTTCGATCCGGCCCGCCCGCCAAAGGTGCGCTTTACCGCCCAGCCAACCCGCCGTCGCTTTGGCCTGAACAGACCGGGAAAGCGCCGTTACCGAATCGGCATGGGCTATATACTGCGTTGCGATGCGGTGCAAAACGGCTACGCCGCCAAGGCCTGCCTCAGCGGCCCCGACGTCGTTCAGCTGGCCGCATTACACCGCCGTCTGCGTGACTATCGCGACCAGCTGCCACACGCCCTGGTCCGGGGGGAAACACCCCAGCAGCTGGCTGACCGTTTCCCCGGCCTGCGCCAGCACTACCGCCTGGCGCCGCTCACCGGCACCCTGCCCGAAGGGAACCGCATCGGGGAAGGGCCGCTGATACCCGGCCTGTGGCAATGGCAGCTGACCCTGAGCGATGGCACGCACAGCGTCGGCAGCAGTGAATTCCTGCTGATGGACGACCAGGGCCCGCGCTGGCTGACCGACACCCCGGCGCACCTGCTCGACACAAACAATAACGGCAATAACCACAAGCAAGAGGAAGCAGCCTGATGGTGCAGTGGCGCGACAGCAAAGTGAGCCGTGATGGCGTAGATCTGGCCGTACGGACCTGGAGTTCCGACAAGAGCCCCACCGTGGTGCTGGTTCACGGCTATCCCGACGCCAATCATGTCTGGGAAAAAGTGGCAGAGCGACTCAGCCGGGATTTCAAAGTGGTCGCCTATGATGTCCGCGGTGCCGGCAATTCCTCTATTCCAAAGGATCGAGCAGCCTACAAGCTCCGCCAGCTCCGTGACGACCTGCATGCGGTGATGGATGCGGTTTGTCCCAATGAGAAAGTCCATCTGGTCGGCCACGACTGGGGCTCCATTCAGACCTGGGAGTCGGTCACTGACCCCGGCGCGGAACAACGCATTGCCTCCTACACCACCCTGTCCGGCCCCTGCCTGGATCACGTGGGCCAGTGGATGAAAGCCCGGCTGCGCGAACAGAAAATTGGCACCGTACTCAATCAGCTCGCCCACTCCTGGTATATCGGCGCCTTTCAATTACCGGTGCTGGCGCCGACTTTGTGGAAAGTCGGGCTGGCCAAGGCCTGGCCCCAGTTACTGCGCCGCAGCGAAAACCTGCACAGTGAAACCAGCGCCACCCAGCAACAGGACGGCATTCACGGCATCGAACTGTACCGCGCCAACATGCGCCCCTCCTTGCTCAAACCCCGGGAGCGCTATACCAAGGTACCGGTGCAACTGATCGTTGCCCGCGAAGATAACTATGTGCGCCCTGCCATGCTTGAAGACCTGCATCTGTGGACCGATCGCCTGTGGCGCCGGGAACTGGACTGCGGCCACTGGGGCCCCTTGCTGCAACACCCGGACGTGACCGCCCGCTGGATCCGCGAGTTCATTCAACACATCGACGGCGCCCCTGCCAGCGGCCCACTGCAACGCAGCGAAGTGACCGGCACACACCCGAAAGGCCCGGACAGCGGCAAGCGGGTTGTGGTCACCGGAGCCGGCTCCGGCATCGGCCGCGAAACCGCGCTAGCCTTTGGCCGCCGGGGCGCGCTGGTGCTGTGCACCGACATCAATGCCGAGGCCGCCGCCAGCACCGCCAGCATCATCATCCGTGAAGGCGGCGACGCGCTCAGCCGCAAATGCGACGTGAGCAACACCCGCTCCATGGAGGCCCTGGCCAACTACGTGGAAAAGGAACTGGGCGCCCCGGACATCCTGATCAATAACGCCGGCATCGGCCTTTCCGGCTCACTGCTCGACACCAGCGTGAAGGACTGGCAACAGGTGCTGGGCGTGAACCTGTGGGGCGTCATCCACGGCTGCCGGTTATTCGCCCGCCAGATGGTCGACAACGGCAAGGCCGGGCATATCGTCAACGTGGCTTCCGCCGCCGCCTTTCTGCCCTCGCGCATGCTGCCCGCCTACGCCACCAGCAAAAGCGCGGTGCTCATGTTCAGTGAATGCCTGCGTGCAGAAATGGCGGAGCACAACATCGGCGTCAGCGCCATCTGCCCCGGTATCATTGATACCCCCATCACCCGCAGCACCCGCTTTGTGGGCGTGGCCGACGAAGAACAGAGCCGCCGCCGGGAGGATGCCGCCAAGCTGTACCAGCGCCGGGCCTATACCCCGGACCGGGTCGCCCAGGCCATTGTTGAAGCCGTACAAAGCAATCGCGCGGTGGTGCCCGTGAGCCCGGAAGCGCGGGGCATGCAGTGGCTGGGACGCTTCACCCCATCCCTGGCCCGCAATCTGGCACAAGTGGAAATTTAGACGCGGCAAGCTTCACGCAACAGGCAACAGCGCGATTTCGGCCTGTTGTTTTTCCAAGACCCGTGGCCGCGCCCACAGCCGGTGCGCAAACCGGGCCCGTCAATCAGAACGGGGTTCGCCCGCACTGTTGCGTGATGCTTGTTGTGTGCCGCGTCTCTTTTCCCCTTCTGGCCCCAGTGCAAAAAGGGGGCTATCATCGCCACATGAAAACCAGTGACCGTAATCCCGCAGCGATTCTGCGCAGCCTGAAAAAATACACTCAGCCGGCAGAACAACAGGCCCCGGCTGACACCGGCGACCACAAGGAATTCACCATCGACGAACTGGCCCGCGAAGCCAGCTCGACGGTGCGTAACGTGCGTGCCTATCAGGATCGCGGCATTCTGCCGCCCCCGGAAAAGCGCGGGCGCACCGGCATTTACACGGATGTGCACCTGGCACGCCTGAAAATCATCGGCGCCCTGCTGGAACGCGGTTACACCCTCAACAACATCCGCGATTTGCTCAGCGCCTGGGAACAGGGCCGCGAGCTCAACGATATTCTCGGCCTGGAAGTGGCCGTTACTTCCTGGCAGACCCCCAGCGTCCCCTCCTACGTGGACTACCAGGATCTGCTGGATGACTTCGGCGAAGACATCACCCCGGAAGTGATGACCAAGGCGGTCAAGCTCGGCTACATCATTCCCGAAGGCATGCGCCTGCGCCTGCCGTTCCCGCGCGTCTACAACGCTGGCAAGGAACTCAGCGAAGCCGGCGTACCACTGGACGCGGTACTCACCCATGTGAGCCTGGTCCGCGAAGAAGTGGACAAGCTGGCCGAGCGTTTCATCGGCATGATCATCCACCACCTGGTGGACGAAAAGTACGGCGACGAAGCCCTCCCCGAAGGCGAAGACGTGCCCAAACTGGCCGACTTCATCACCCGCATCCGCCCACTGGCCGATGCTGTGGTCAGCGATGAACTGGGCCGGGTACTGGAAAAAAGCATCAACAAGATCCTCGTCGACCGCCTGGCCAACGTGCTGGCGCATATGGAAAAGAAGGGCTGAGCAAAACAGCGCCTAGCTGCGAGCTTCTAGCGTCTAGAGGTGAGCAGCTGCCCCCCACTTGCTAATACCCACAAACGTCACTTCCTCCCCTTCGCATCTCACCAGAAAACCCGGCTGCCACTAGCAGCTCATGGCTAGAAGCTCGTAGCTGTCTTTTCATGCTGCGTTAAGTAGGCTTTTCTTTCTGTTTTGTTGCCGCCTCTCCCCCCATACCCATGGGAATGCCAATCTTGGGACGACCGTGCGAAAAATTGCGTCATTGCTCGATCCCGCGCAACCCTCGCACCAAAACAATCTCGCGCCAAAACAATAAAGTCCCGAGGAGAGCACCATGAAACCCGGATTTGTCATGACCGCGCTGCTTGCCGCCAGCCTGATCAGCGCCTGTGGAGGCGGGGGCTCCAGCAGCCCCGCTCCGGTGGCCAACACGCCCACCCCCAACGTACCCACGGAACCGGAAACACCCACGCCGGAACCGCCAGCGGACCGTCCCGCCACCGTCTCCGCACCCTTTGCGGATTACGGCACCGTGCTCAACATCCTGCCCCCCGGCCAGGATGATATCGGTGGGCTCAGCAGCCTCACCGCCGACATCCCCGGTCTGGGGGACCTGGTCGGCACCCTGCTGGATGATCTGGTCGCGGAAACCGGCCTGGTCCCCGCGCTCACCAAGGAGCCTCACTTCGATGATCAGCTGGGCCTCTACGATGCCCTGGTGCGCAGCGAACCGGGACTCACAGATGATCAACTGACTGACTACTTCAAGGCCGCCCCGTTGCTGGGCCCCGACGCTGGCAACTGGGAAAGTGAGCTGACTCTGGATGCCGCCGGTTACCAGGTGGACATCAAGCGGGACAACTTCGGGGTGCCGCACATTTACGGTGACTCCCGCCGTGACGCCCTGTTCGGGGTCGGCTATGTCACCGCCGCCGACCGCCTGTTCCTGCTCGACGTACTGCGCCGGGCCGGTCGGGGTGAACTGTCCCGCTTCCTGGGTCCGGCGGATTTCTCCTTCGACCAGGACATTGCGGTGGATGCGCCCTACCGTGAAGAAGACCGCACCACCATGATCGCCAAGACCATCGCCCGTTTCGGTGACGACGGCGCCCAGGTATTCGAAGACGCCACCAACTACGTGGCCGGGCTGAACCAGTACGTTAGCGATGCCCGTGGCGGCCTGCTGCAAGTGCCGGTGGAATACGTGGCGCTGGGCGTGCAACTGGAGCCCTTCGTGATTGAAGACGTGGTCGCCATCGCCACCCTGATTCAGGGCATCTTCGCCGGCGGCGGCGGCAACGAGCACAAGAACGTGCTGCTGCTGCAAGCGCTGGAAGAACAGACCGGCAGCGCGGAAACCGCCTGCGCCCTGTGGAAAGACCTGCGCAATGGCCTGGATGCGGAATCCTCCGTCACCACCACCCGCTCCTTTGCCACCCAGTCACCGCCGACCCTGCCGGACCTGTGCCCGCTAAGCGGCGAGCTGGCTGGCCAGTTCCCCGGTGCCGTCATGTTCGACGCCGGCTCCTTCCAGGCCCACCAACCATTAACCCACGAACCCTGCGGCCGACCCGGCCAACCCCAGTGCCCCGAGGCACTGGGTAATGTCCCCGCTCTCCCCGGCACTGGTGTAGTCGGTGGCCTGCTGGATACCGTGGGCGATTTGCTCGGTGGCATTTTGTCCCTGTCATTCCTCCACGACGATGGCGCCCAACTGGGCTCCCAGTGGGCCACTCTCACCCGGCAGGTTCGCCAGCTCGGCAACGCCCCCAAGGAGCGCCTGAGCGACGAACAACGACAGGAAGTCATGCAACGCATTGCCGGCATCGAAACCGGCCTTAACGGCCTGCGTGATGGCTTCCCGAGCACCATGTCCAATGCCCTGCTGCTCAATGCAGAGCATTCCGCCAGTGGCCAGCCGCTGGCCGTGTTCGGCCCGCAGACCAGCTACTTTGTCCCGCAGCTACTGCTGGAAATGTCTATCCATGGCGGCGACATCAACACCCGTGGCATGACCTTTACCGGCCTGCCCTACGTGGTGATCGGCCGTGGCCCGGATTTCGCCTGGAGCGCCACCTCCGGCAGCTCCGACCTCACCGACGTGCGCATAGTACAGCGCTGCTCACCGGCCGAAGCCCCCGCCCACGGTGAAGGCGGCTACCAGGTCAACGGCCAGTGCAAACCCTTCGATGTGATCGACGAAGAATGGGTGGCCCGCTGGAACCTGGCCTCCTCCACCGACCCGGAGGCAGTCGGACAAAACGAAGCCGTCCAACGCCGCGTGATCCGCACCGAGGAGTACGGCCCGGTGATTGGCTTCGCCACCGTGTCCGGCCTGCCCGTGGCAGTGACCCGCCAGCGCAGCACCTACTTTGCTGAACTGGATACCGCGTTGCCCTTCATGCAGGCCACCCGCAATGAGGTGCACGATGTGCAGAGTTTCTACGACGTGTTCTACAACACCACGGGCAGCTTCAACTGGTTCTATATCGACGACCGGGATATCGCCTTCTTCCATTCCGGCGACTACCCCCAGCGTGCCAACGGCATCCACCCGGAACTGCCCAGCTGGGGCAACGGCCAGTACGACTGGAACGGCTTCCTGTCCCAACAGGCCCATCCCCAGGAGAGCAATCCGGAACGTGGCTACCTGGCCAGCTGGAACAACCGCCCGGCCCGTGACTGGTGGGCTGCGGACGCCCACGCCCCCTATGGCTCCGCCCACCGCAACGACATCCTTGATGTGCGCCTGCAACAACTGGTGGAAGAAGGCAGCGTCACCCGGGCACGCATGGTAGAAGCCATGGGCGATGCGGCCACCGTGGACCTGCGCGGCCAGGAAATCATTCCCCACGCCCTGGCCCTGCTGGAAAGTGCGCCCGTCACCGGCGACCAGGACAGCGCCATCCGCCTGATGCAGGACTGGGTCACCAACGGCGCCATGCGTCGCGACCGGGACGGCAGCGGCAACTACGATGAAGAAGCCGCCGTCGCCCTGATGGATGTTTGGTATCCATTGATGATCGACATTTTGTTGCCGCAAATCACTGCGGTTGAAAATGTGGATGGCCAGAACCTGTCGTTGATGGATCGCGATAACAAACCCGCAGCCGGCGGGTCCGCCTACAACTTTGGCTACTACAGCTATGTGGAGCGGGTCCTGGAACAGGCCCTGGGCACCAGCGCCAACCCCTACCGGGAACTGCGCTGTGCGGATAGCGATGACAGCAACGCCTGCCGCGATGCCCTGGCTGACAGCCTCAACCAGGCCATCGAGCAACTGGGCGGCATCGCCAGCATGGACAGCTGGAACGTGGACGAAAGCCAGGACCAGATCCAGCACCGCGCCATCGGCCTGTCCGGCGTCGCCCCCATCCACTGGCAAAACCGCCCCACCTTCCAGCAGGTAGTGGAATTCACCGGGCACCGGTAAAGCAGGAGCGAGTTGAAAGTTTAAAGTTAAAAAGCGCGGGGCAGGCTCAAGGTTTTGAAGGGCCGTGCCCGCGCCTTTAACGTTAACCGCGGGCACAGCATCGCAAGGCGTCCCTGCCTGGCCCGCGTTTCAACTTTGAACTTTGAACTATTCATTTCCCTTATCCCCTTCAATGCGCCCCATGCATTTGTCTAATGCCCCCATCGGCGTTAGCGTCTCCTACACATAAAAATTCTGATTTTCGGGAGAGCTACGCATGCGCGCCATTCTGTGCAAGGAACTGGGCCCAGCCAACACGCTGGTCATTGAAGACATCGCATCCCCTGCGCCGGGCAAGGGCGAAGTAAAGGTGCGGGTAAAAGCCGCCGGCCTGAACTTCCCCGACACCCTGATCATCGAAGGCAAATACCAGATCAAACCGGAATTGCCGTTTTCACCGGGCGGCGAAATGGCCGGCGAAGTGCTGGAAGTGGGCGAGGGGGTGAAAAACTTCAAACCCGGCCAGCGGATCATGGGCCTCACCGGTTACGGTGCCTTTGCCGAAGAAATCCTGGTGCCAGAGAACCGGCTGATTCCGGTGCCCGATGGCATGGACGACCACACCGCCGCCGCCTTCTCCATGGTCTACGGCACCAGCTATCACGCGCTGAAACAACGGGCCAATATTCAGCCCGGAGAAACCCTGCTGGTACTCGGCGCCAGTGGCGGCGTAGGGCTGGCTGCGGTGGAAATTGGCAAGGCCATGGGCGCCAAAGTGATCGCCTGCGCCAGCAGTGACGAGAAACTGGAAGTGGCCAGGGAAGCCGGCGCGGATGACCTGATCAACTACGCTGACGAAGACCTGAAAGAGGCGCTCAAGAAGCGTTACCCGAAAGGCGTGGACGTGATCTACGACCCCGTGGGCGACAAGTTCACCGAAGCGGCCCTGCGCAACATGGCCTGGAACGGCCGTTTGCTGGTGGTGGGTTTTGCCGCCGGTGACATCCCCAAGATTCCCGCCAACCTGGCGCTGCTGAAAGGCTGCTCCATCGTCGGGGTATTCTGGGGCGCGTTCACCCAGCAAGAACCGAAAGTGAACATGCAGAACATCATGGAACTGTTCCAGCTGTTCGGCCAGGGCAAGCTTAAGCCGCGGATCAGCCAGGTGTTCAAATTCGAGGAGTACGAACAGGCGCTGGCCGCGCTGACCTCGCGCACCGCCAAAGGCAAAGTCGTACTGGACGTGGCCGGTCAATAACCACGCAACGCGGGGCGGAAATGGCCGCAAAGCCATTCCCGCCGCTTGGCCCCGCCACCACACAACCTGCCTACGCCATTAACCAGAAAGGATTCTAGTATGAGCGCGATACCTGAAGATTTTGGGCCCCTCTCACGAACCAGCCCGTTCACGGATTTGCTCGGCCCGATCCACGAAAAACGAGCCGCAAACGGACTGATCATCGGCATGCTTGCAGAGAAAAAACACTGCAACGCCAGGGGCATTGTTCATGGTGGCGTCCTGGGAACCCTGGCCGATATTGCCATGGGATACAGCTCCGCGTTTTCCACCGAACCTCCCACGCCCATGGTGACGACCAGTCAAACCATGGATTATGTGGGCAAAGCCGAACAGGGGGACTGGATTGAGGTGCATACCGACGTGCAGAAGGTCGGTCGCAGCACCGCCTTTGCCAACTGCTATTTCCATATTGGAAGCAGACGCATTGCCAGGGCCAGCGCCATCTTCAGCGTCATTGCCTGAAAACGGCCATCCACCAAGTCAGGCTCGGCGGCCCCTTCATTCCCCTTTCAGCCTGCTCTCAACCCCGACCACTCTGATCAATCACCACCCCCGGCGCCCCGGCCTGCAGCAGCTCGCGCAGGTCGTCCGGCACCGTGGTTTTTTCGAACGGCTCGGTGGTCATCATCACGTACACCGCTTCCGAATAGGCAATGGCACGGCCATCATCCGCGTGGCGGATGTCTGCCTGAAGTGAAAACGAGGTGTTGCCCATATGGGTGAGTGACACGAACACGTCGAGCACGTCATCAAAGCGGGCCGGCGACTGCCACTCGGTGGTCAGTTTCACCACCTGGTTATCCAGCCCCGCCGCCAGCAACTGGCTGTAATCCCGCCCCAGGGCACGCATGAATTCGGTCATGGCGATGTCCACGTAGTCCCCGTAACGGGCGTTAAACACCACGTGCTGGGCATCGCATTCGTTGTAGCGCACCCGAAATCGAAAGCAAAAAGGATTGGCCATACATCACACCTGATTCTGTGAAATCGCTGTATTGCGAGCAAACATACCGAAGAGTATGCTCGATATATTTTCGGAATTCTATTCCACAAACGGAGAGCCCATGACCACCGCCAGCGACGCCATGCCCCGCTACGCCCCGGAACGAATCGACGAGGTTTTCACGCCCCTGCCCCAGCGCCTGCAACACTGGGCCGATACCCAGGGCGACACCCCCGCCCTCTACGATGAAAGCGGCATGCTGACCTGGCGCCAACTGGTCGACAACATTCACCAGGTGGCCAACCAACTCGTTGAGGCCGGGCTGAAACCTGGCGACACCGTCACCGGGTTATCGGAAAACAGCGCCCGCTACCTGACCCTGTTCCTGGGCACCCTGACCGCCGGCGGCTGCATGGTCCCGCTCTCCGGCATGGCCTCCGGTGACACCCTGGCACTGATGATCAACGATTGCGACGCGCGCTTCCTGTTTGTCTCCGACAAGCATCGTACCCTGATCGACCCCTTGCTGGGCGATCTGGACAACATCCCTGCGCAACACCGCTTCAGTCTGGATTTCCAGGCACCGGGGTGGCGCGCTCTGGATGACTGGATCGCCGATGCCGACACCAGCGCACCGCCTCACATCCCGCAGCCAGATGACCCGTTCAACATCATCTACAGCTCCGGCACCACCGGTGTCCCCAAAGGCATTCTCCACGATCACCGCATGCGCGCCCGTCAGCTGGAGCGAGTCACCGACCTGGGCTACGACCAGAGCGCCGTCGCCCTGGTCTCCACGCCGCTCTATTCCAACACCACCCTGGTGTGTGTGCTGCCTACGCTGTTTGCCGGCGGCACCCTGATCACCATGGCGAAATTCCACAGCCAGCGTTACCTGGAACTGGCCGAGCAACACCGCGTCACCCATACCATGCTGGTGCCAGTGCAGTATCAACGGCTGCTGGATGACCCGGCGTTTGATCGCTTTGATCTGAGCCACTTCAAGGTGAAATTCTCCACCAGTGCGCCCCTTCGCGCACCGTTGATTGCCGATGCCATGGCACGCTGGCCGGGTAATCTGGTTGAGTTCTACGGACTCACCGAAGGGGGGCTGTCCACAGTACTTAACTGTGCCGAGCACCCGGATAAATGGGCCACCGTGGGGCAACCGGGCGAAGGCTGCGAAGTGCACATCATCAACGAGGATCTGGAGGAACTGCCTGCCGGGGAAATTGGTGAAATCGTGGGCCGCAGCAGCGCCATGATGCGCGGCTACTACAAGCGCGAGGACAAGACCGAGGAGCTGCTCTGGACCCGTGCCGACGGTGCCGTGTTCTATCGCACCGGTGACATGGGCCGGCTCGACAGTGACGGCTTCCTGTCGGTGCTGGATCGCCGCAAGGACATGATCATTTCCGGGGGTTTCAATATCTACGCCGAAGACCTGGAAAAAGCCCTGCTCAGCCACGACGACATCACCGATGCAGCTGTGATCGCCATTCCCAGCCGCCAGTGGGGCGAAACCCCGCTGGGGCTGGTGGTGCTGCGCGAGGGTTGCGATACCGACCTGACCACCCTTTGTGACTGGGCCAACCAGCAACTGGGCAAAGCCCAGCGGCTGTCCGCACTGGAACAACGGGACCACCTGCCACGCAGCACCATCGGCAAGATTCTCAAACGGGAATTACGTGAACCTTATTGGCAGGAACAGCTGCAATCCGCACGGGGCTAAGCCTCACTGCCCCGGCCAACGGGTCGGGGCAGTCACTAGTTTATAAAAACCGCTCAATCGGCAACCGCGCCAACAACCACGCCGCCAACCAGCGCACCACGCTGACCCGCGGCTCACGATATAACACCTCGGGCACGCCCTCCTCACCGTCTGCCGCCCAGGCCAGCTTGCCGTCTTCCCGGGACAGCCGAAAACTGTTTTCCGGCGCCAACCCTTCTTCGATAAACGCCGCCACCTGTTGCCCCAGTTCGGCAGACGCCACGTAGTAACCCATCTCGGTATTCAGGTGCACCGAGCGCGGGTCGATATTGAACGAACCGACAAACACTTCGCGACGATCCAGCACCATGGCCTTGGTATGCAGGCTCGCCTGGGACCGGCCTTTGAACAATCGCACCTGGCGACGCAGCGCCCGGGCATTGGGCTGCAATTCATGCAATTCCACTCCCGCCGCCAGCAACCCCGGCCGATAACGGGAATAAGCGCCGTGGGCGGCGATCACGTCATTGGTCGCCAGGCTGTTGGTCAACACGGCCGCACGGCCACCTCGCTGCCGAAAGCCCGCCAGCGCCTCAACAAAGGCGTCACCCGGAATAAAGTAACTGGCTTCCATCAGCAATTCGCGATGGTCTTTCCTGCCCAGTAACCGGGCCAGCTGCTCACCCATCAATGTCTGCTTGGCACCGCTGGCCTTGTCCGGGCTGTCGAACAACAACGCCGCCGGCGCCTGCACACATTGTTGCTCCTGCTTGCGCAGGTACTCGGTAAAAAACGCTTCGTGTTGGGGAAACAGGTAAGGATAACCTTTCAGGGAGGTGCGCCAGCGCCCCAACCAACGCCAGACCCGTTCCGCCGTGGCCTCGGTTCGGCACCGGTAACTTTTCATGGGCACCGCCAGCGGGCTCTCCCAGAAGGCATCAAACGCCGTGCGGGTATCTGCCACGATGGCACCCTGGGCATACAGATCCAGATCACGGAAATTGGTGGACGCATTGACGCCAAAATAGTGGTCGGCAATGTTGCGCCCGCCCACCAGCGCCCGCTCCCCGTCCATGATCCAGGCCTTGTTGTGCATGCGGTGATTAAGCAGCGGCGCATGGTAGAGCCACTGCAGAAAATATTTATAGCGACCCTTGAACGGGTTGAACAACCGCACCTCGATATTGGGGTGCGCATCCAGCGCCGCCCACTTCACATCCCGGCCCAACTGATTGGCATGATCCAGCAACATGCGCACCTTCACACCCCGCCGCGCCGCTTCCAGCAAACGATAGATCAGCAGCTTGCCGGTGGTGTCGTCATCCCAGATGTAGTACTGCACATCCAGCGTGCGCTGCGCCAGCCGCGCCAGGGTGACACGCAGGGTAAACGCCTGATCGCTGTCGGCCACCAGTGAAAAATATGACACCGGCGTGGGCGTCGAACCGGATGGTGTCTGGCTCATTGGCGCTCACCGTTTTGTCTCGGCACTGGCCATGATGGTCGCCCGTCAATTTGCCAATCGATGCGCATACCTCGTCCTCTCTGCTCCCTGTCATGATGCCCTGATGACAGGAATATAAAACCTGACCTGAATGCCAACCCTGCCATACATTCAGCGGAATTCATCAAACTATCACGATCTTTTTACCGCATTTTCTTGTCACGGCGTCAGCCTTTCGGTCTCCCTCTTTCATTCAAGGATGACCGCACATGAACAGGCACGTTCTCACAACACCGGCCGTCACCGCTCTGCTCACTGCCCTTTGCACCAGCGTCAACGCAGCCCCCTACGACTGGAACTACCCGGCGCCGATTCAATCCCCCGGCGCTAACGATAATGGCAAGGTCGTGCTCTTCGATGTCTCCCACGGCGGCACGGAAGGCAATGCCGACTGGGTGATCGACGGCGCTTTTTCCGACTTCGCCGATGATCTGGTCAGCGCCGGTTACACCGTGCAGGAATACCGCGGGGTGGATAAAAACAGCGACGGCGTTATCCAGTTTGTGGATGACTACACCAACCCGACCACCGCCAACAGTAACGCCAATGAAGCGGTCATCACTTACAGCGCCATCAGCCATGCGGATGTACTGGTGCTGGCCGAAAGCAACCGCCCTTTTACCCAATCAGAATTGCAAGCACTGGAAAGTTTTGTGGCCGCCGGCAAGGGCATCTTCTTTGTGGCTGACCACTACAACGCGGACCGTAACCTGAACACCTGGGACAGCACCGAAGTGTTCAACGGCTATAACCGCTCCACCCTGTCCCAGTTCAATGTGGGCGGCAGCTACGGCGACCTGCGCAATCCCGGTACCGCCAGCGGTTGGCTGGCCCAGGAGTTCGGCATTCGCTTTCGCTTCAATGCCATCGACTGGCACAGCGGCGCCAGCGGCATCGAACCGGCCAGCCAGGTAGAGGGGCTGACCACCGGCGTGGGCCCGGTACTGATGGCCGGTGGCGCGACCCTGGCGATCACCGACCCGAACAAGGCCAAAGGCCTGGTGTATTTCTCCACCAGTGACAGCCCCAGCCGCTGGACCCACGCGGTGGATTCCGGGCTCTATTTCGGCGGCACCGCCGAAGGCCCCTATGTGGCCATCGCCAAGTCCGGCCCCGGCAAGGCCGCCTTTATCGGTGACTCCAGCCCCATCGAAGATGCCTCACCCAAGTACAAGCGCCAGGACAACGGCAACACCAAAAGCACCTACCCGGGTTGGACCGATGCCGGCAACGCCGCCCAGCTCAGCATCAACCTGATCGACTGGCTGGCCACCCCGGAAAGCTACACCCAGTTCAACAGCAGCGCCCACCCGGCCGGCACCGCCACACCCACCCCCATGGCCAGCGAAGAGCTGGACGACCCGGACAACGGCCAGCCCTGGAACACCCCCTCCGGCGGCTATAACCCCTGGGATGACAGCACCTTCGACTACGGCGCCTATGGTGCCCCGGACGGCCCCGGTGGCAGCAATGGCGGCGGCACCGGAGACACCTTGTCCGTGAGCGAGGCACTGGCCGAACCCACGGGTACAACGGTGACGGTGGAAGGCGTGATCACCCAGGCCATCAACGGCGAGTACGCCCTGGAAATTGAGGACAGCGCCGGCAGTGCCACCCTTTACGTGAAACTGGACAGCCAGTACCGCAACGACTTCAGCCCGCAGAACAACCCGTCGGTAATCGGCGAAACCCTGCAGGTGAGCGGCGAGCGCGATGTCTACATGGGCGAGCCCAGCATCGAGTACGTCACCGACATGCAGCTGGTGGGCGGTAGCAGTGGAGGCGGCAGCTGTGGCAGCAGCGGCGCGGTGTCGGTGAGCGACGCCTACGCCAGCAGCCAGGGCACCCCGCTCACCGTGGTGGGCGAAGTGATCGGCGGCGTCAACGACCCCTACGCCCTGGAGCTGGGCGACCTGAACAGCAGCACCAGCGTCTACGTGAAGCTGGAGTCCGACCAACGCGCCGAGTACAGCCCCGCCAACAACCCGGCCATGGTCGGCCAGACCCTGGAAGTGGACGGCGTGCGCGACCTGTACATGAACCACCCCAGCCTGGAATCGGTGAGCTCACTCACCGTGATCAGCAACTGCCCCTGATTCGTTTTAAAAAATTCTCGGCGGCGTTCGCGCCGCCCTTCCTTGAACCCAAACACAGGAAACACCATGAAGGCTTCACTGCGATCCCTGCTGGCCCTGTCTCTGGCCGGCGGCGCCCTGCTCAGCGGCTGCGGCGGCGATGACGACAACACCCCCGCCCAACAGGACACCACCCCACGGGTGGATCTGCGTCTGATGGAAACCACCGATATCCACGCCAACGTGATGGATTACAACTACTACAGCGACAGCGTGGATAACGGCCACGGCCTGGTGCGTACCGCCATGCTGGTCAAGCAGGCCCGTGCCGAAATCACCCACCCGGAAAACTCTGCGTTAGTCGATAACGGCGACCTGATCCAGGGCAGCCCCATGGGCGACTGGCGCCAGGCGCAAGGGCTTACCAGCGGCGAAGTACACCCGGTCTACAAGGTCATGAATGAAATGGCCTACGACGTGGGCAACTACGGCAACCACGAATTCAACTACGGCCTGGATTTCCTCGCCGAAAGCGTGGACGACGCCGCCTTCCCCTACATCAGCGCCAATGTGTTCAGCGCCGACGGCAGCACCCCACACTTCGACCAGTACAAGCTGATCACCAAGACCGTCTACGACCGCGACGGCAATCCCCACGAACTGACCCTGGGCTTTATCGGCTTCCTGCCGCCGCAAATCATGCAGTGGGACAAGAAGAACCTGGAGGGCAAGGTCACCACCAAAGACATCAAGGCCACCGCGGAGTTACTGGTGCCACAGATGAAAGCGGAAGGGGCGGACATCATCGTCGCCATTCCCCATTCCGGCATCAACACCACCGCCTACTCGGAAGAGGCCAAGGCAGAAAACAGCAGCTGGTACCTGGCGGACGTGGACGGCATCGACGCCATCATGTTCGGCCACAGCCACCTGACCTTCCCCTCGGACAGCTTTGCCAACACCGCTAACGTGGATCTGGAAAAAGGCACCATCAAGGGCGTGCCCTCGGTAATGCCCGGCTACTGGGGCAGCCACCTGGGCATCATCGACCTGAGCCTGGCGCTCAATGAGGACGGTGAAAGCTGGATCGTGGTGGACAGCAAGGTGGAAGCCCGTGCCCTGGACCCGGACGGGGAGGCCGATGCGGCCCTGACTGCCCTGGTTAAACCCGACCACGACGCCACCCTGGAATACATGGGTCAGGTGATCGGCGAATCTACCGATGACATCTTCAGCTTCCTGGCGGTGGTGAAAGATGATCCTTCCATCCAGATCGTCAGCGATGCCCAGAAGGCCTATGTGGAAGACGCCATTGTCGGCACCGAGCTGGATGGCCTGCCGGTGCTATCCGCGGCGGCCCCGTTCAAGGCCTGTGACCGTGATGGGGTCTGCGCCGAGGAAAGCAGCTTCACCGTGGTGCCCGCCGGCGAGCTGCAAGTGAAGAACATTGCCGACCTGTACCTCTACCCCAACACCCTGATGGCGGTAAAAGTCACCGGTGCCGAACTGGAACAGTGGCTGGAATGTTCCGCCTCACAATTTTTCCAGATTACCGATACCACCGACCGGCAAGAGCTGGTGGATTTCAGTGGCTTCCCCACCTACAACTTCGATGTTATAGACGGCGTCACCTACCAGATCGATGTGACCGAACCGGCCCGTTACGATCGTGACTGCGCCAAGATCAGCGACGGCACCCGTATCGTTGACCTGCAGTTCGACGGCGCCGCCATCGATCCGACCCAGGAATTCCTCATCGCCAGCAACAACTACCGTGCCACCGGTGGCCACTTCGCCGGTACCGGTGGCGACCATGTGGTGATCGAATCTCCGGACGAAAACCGCCAGGTAGTCGGCAACTACATCCAGGCCAACAGCCCGGTAACGCCCACCGCCGATAACAACTGGTCGTTTGCGCCGATCCTGGGTTACAGCAGTAATCTGGAAATCGTCTTCCGGGTACCCAACACCGACCGCGCCAAAAACTTCGTGGCCGACGCGGTGGCCGGAGCCGGTGGCAGCTTCATGGCCTCCCTGCTGGATGACAGTGGCAACGAAGCCGTCTTCGAGCTGAACCTGCAGCCCTGAGGCATCCATCCCGGCCTGCAATCACAGGGTGGGCCGGGTGACATCGCGGCACCCGAAACCACAAAATTGCCGTTACGGCTCTGCCAAGGGTTCGTCGTTTCTGATCCGCAGAAAACTGGCAAAGCGTGGCAGCCCCGTGGCGGTTTTGCCGAAATACTTGTAGGTCACAGTGGCACCCAATGGCGGCGGCGTTTTGCGCTGTTTATCGGTAAAGCCGGTACCCAACCGGAACTGCCGACCATCGTCCCGCTGCACCACCAACGCCCCCAGCATGCCCCGGTACTTGCCTTTCCCTTCCGTGTGGCCAACCACCACGGCTTCCGCATCCTGGTACGTCTTCACTTTCAGAATCGCATCACTGCGGCCCGCCTGGTACCGGCTGTCCCCGTGATGCAGCATCAGCCCTTCACCTCCCGCCGCCATGACCTTGTCCAGCCGCTGCAACAGTGCCGCGTGACTGGACGCGGGCTGCTGCTCTATCACGGAAAACGTATAGGCATTACTGGCTGACGCCAGCGCCTTCATTTGTTGAATACGCTGCGAGAAGGGCGCGTCACTGGCGGGCAGATCAAACACCTTGTATCGAATCTGCCGCCACTCCTTGGCATCGGGTTGCAACCGGCGTACCGCCGCGGACACCTCCGCAAAACGCCCATGCCCCATCCACAGCTCTCCGTCCATGGGCGTATCCGGGTAACCGCGCACAAACCAGGCCGGCGCCTTGACCACGTGCCCGCCTTTGCTGATCAACTGCTCCCCATTCCAGTAGGCCCGCACCCCGTCCAGCTTTTCGCTGACCCAATACCCCTGCAGCGCCATCCCTTTCTCATAGCTCTGCGCCAGCTGCAGTGCCGGGCCCTGGGCCAGACACCACCCGGCCACTATCCACAGGCCAATAATGGCCAGTCCTTGCCTGTTCTTCACGGCATCCTCCCCGGTTTATGTCAGGCTGGCACCATGACAGATTCCGGCCGCGCGCCCTGTCCGTTTGCGCATACCGGTGATGTAAGCCATAACGGTTTGCAACAAATCGCGATCGGCTGCATCCAACAGGCAGGAGGTAAGTAATTATGCGAGTTATCACACTATTGGGGCTGCTGGTGATCAGCGCACCGAGCCTGGCTGCGGAAGCCTATTTTGCCGGTGGCTGTTTCTGGTGTACCGAGTCCGATTTTGAGCAACTGGACGGCGTAAGCGAAGCCATTAGTGGCTATGCCGGCGGTGACGAGGCGAACCCCAGCTATGAGCAGGTGGCATCCGGAAACACCGGGCACACCGAAGCGGTCAAGGTGATCTACGACCCCGAGGTAGTCAGCTATGCCAATCTGGTGACCTGGTTATGGCGTCATATCGACCCCACCGATGCCAACGGGCAATTTGTGGACCGTGGCAAACAGTACCGTAGCGAAATTTTTTATCAGACGGCTGACGAGAAAAAAATCGCCGAAGCGTCACGGGCTGCCCTGGAAAAAAGCGGGCGTTTCGACAAGCCCATCGTTACCGATGTCACCAAACTGGATACCTTCTATCCGGCCGAAGACTACCACCAGAACTACTACAAAACGCACTCCATCAAGTACAAGTACTACCGCTATCGCTCCGGCAGGGACCAGTTCCTGGAAGAGCACTGGGACGACCCGAGCCACCGGCCCTGGCTTGAAAAAAAGGTCACCCAGTCATGGCAGGGGCCGGATAATTTTGAGCGCCCCAGCGACGAGGAACTGAAAAAATCCCTGCCGGAACTGGTCTACAAGGTCACCCGCGAAGATGCCACCGAGCGCGCCTTCCAGAACCGTTACTGGGACAACAAGGCCGAAGGCATTTATGTGGATGTGATCAGTGGCGAACCGCTTTTTTCGTCGCAAGACAAATACAAGTCCGGCACCGGCTGGCCCAGCTTTACCCAACCCATTGATCAATCCTTTATCACCGTGCACGAGGACAACACCCTGTTCACCACCCGCACGGAAGTGCGCAGCCGCTATGCGGACTCTCACCTTGGCCACGTTTTCGCAGACGGCCCCGCACCCACCGGGAAGCGCTGGTGCATGAACTCCGCCGCGCTACGGTTTGTTCCCGCCGATCAAATGGCAGAGCAGGGTTACGATAAATATCTTTCTTTATTTGAATAATTTTTTTGCAAAAAAAAGCGCGGACAGTTTTGTCTGTTCGCGCTTTTTTTATATCAATTTTTTCGTTTTTTCTTACTGTTTTCTTAAGGATCCTCTGAATAACTCCTTGCATGCTCAGTCTTTCAGGCTGGTTCGCAATCTAGGCGCGCTTTTGAAGGTGTATGTCCATCCATCGAAAAAGTGCAACAACGAGTGCGGGCCAGCCTGAAAGACCCGAAGGGCGCGGCCTGGAGCGCCCATCTGCTGCGCCTTGCCTCTCGGAAAGGGAACCACCCTGACCATCGAGACAAGACACAACAGCTGAACGCTCCAGGCCACGCTGAGTACGCAAGGAGTTATTCAGAGGCTCCTTAATTTTCCTGCAGCGGTGACCAACAGCAACAAGACACTTCCGGCAATAATACCCAATACCAAATTCGCCAGCATAGGCGCCACAACACTGAGGATTCCCGGCAACGGCAATGACGCCATGGCGTCGTCCAGATGATGCAGGGCATCGTGGCTACCCGGCAAGCCGTGAAGCAAAATTCCGCCCCCTACCAGGAACATGGCCGCCGTACCGGCAATAGAAAGAAATTTCATTAGCCGTGGTGAAAATCCCACCAGCATTTTTCCCAGCGCTTCGCGGACTTTTCCGCCTTTCTCCCTGGCCGTTTCGATCAGGTGCAAACCCGCGTCATCCATTTTCACGATACCGGCCACCAGGCCGTAGACGCCAATCGTCATGCCGATGGCGATAATACTGACCACCATCACTTGCTGCACGAAAGGTGCAGCTTGCACTGTACCCAGGGCGATCACGATGATTTCTGCAGAAAGAATAAAGTCCGTGCGCACGGCACCTTTAATCTTGTTCTCCTCGAAAGCGACCAGGTCCACATTCGGATCCGCCATGGCCTTGAGTTTTTCCTCATGCTTCCGGGCATCCTCTTTGCCATGGAAAAAGGTATGCGCCAGTTTTTCCACCCCTTCGTAACACAGGTAGGCGCCACCGAGCATCAGCAGCGGTGTAATCAACCAGGGCAAAAAAGCGCTGATCAACAGCGCCGAAGGCACCAGAATAAACTTGTTGCGCATGGAGCCTTTGGCTACCGCCCAGACCACCGGCAACTCACGTTCCGCACGAACGCCGGAGGTCTGCTCCGCATTCAACGCCAGATCATCCCCCAATACCCCGGCGGTTTTTTTTGCCGCCACCTTGGTCATTACCGATACATCGTCAAGCACCGCTGCGATGTCATCGAGCAACATTAATAAACTGGTTCCAGCCACGTTAACTATCCTTGTAAATGGAGTTGTGCCTCAACAATTATCTCGCCAAGACTATCACGCCTCGGCACTCTCTTTATTTGGCAGCGGCAAGCGCGGCCGGTTAATGGCGATCGCCGCGATACCGGCAATGGCCAATGCCCAGCAATAATGAATGGAACCGATCAGCGCCAGGGGAGACAGCTTCGCGATGGAGCAGGCCAGCAGCACCTGGGCACCGTAGGGAATCAGGCCCTGCACCACGCAGGAAAAGATATCCAGCAGGCTGGCAGAACGACGCAGATCCACGCCGTGGTCGTTGGCAATATCCCGGGCCATTTCACCGGTGAGCACGATGGCCACAGTGTTGTTGGCCACGAACACATTGGCGAATACCACCAGCAGGGCAATGCCCACTTCACCGGCCCGCTGCAGGGGCAGCTTGAACCAGCGGGTCAGGCCGTGAATGCGTTCAATCACCCAGCGGGTGCCGCCCTGGTCGGTCATCAATTGCGATAACCCACCAATCAACATGGACAGCAGCATGATCTCGAACATGCCTTCGAAGCCCGTGTAGATGGCCCCGTTCATACTGGCGAGCGTATAGTCCGACATCATCACCATGCCGGTAATCCCGGCAGTGACAATGCCCACGATCAGCACCGCCAGCACATTCAGGCCACAGAGCGCCAACCCGAACACCAGCAGATACGGTACTACCAGCGCGAACTGAAACGGCTTGGTCTCCACCTGGTGATCACCGCCGCCCAAAACAATCAGAAGCACCACCGTCAGCGCCGCCGCCGGTATGGCAATCCAGATATTGACCCGGAACTTGTCCTTCAACGACACGCCCTGACTGCGGGTCGACGCAATGGTGGTATCGGAAATCATCGACAGGTTGTCGCCGAACATGGCGCCGCCCACCACGGCACCCAGGGCCAGAGGCATGGACAATTCCGTGGCACCGGCAAAGCCCGTCGCAATCGGCGCGGTGGCCGCAATGGTGCCCATGGAAGTCCCCATGGCCGTGGCAATAAATGCCGAAATCAGGAACAGGGCCGGCAATACCCATTGCGCAGGAATGATGGTCAGCCCCAGCTGCACGGTGGCGTCCACACTGCCGATGCTCTCGCTGACGCTGGCAAACGCCCCGGCGAGCAGGAACACCAGGCACATAAGCAGCAAGTTGGGATGACCGATCCCCGCCAGCAGCCGGTCCACGCTGGCGTTGACCCGCTGGCCGGCCACCCGCGCCATCAGCATGGACAACACGATGGCCGCCATGGCCACCACCGGTGCCTTGATCTGGTAGAACGCGAAGTCGGTACCGGCGGAGGTGTAGTACAGGCCACTGCCGAGAAACACCACCAGAAAAAACAGCAGCGGAATAAGTGGCCAGGCCCGTGGCGAACGTGCCGCTGGCGTCATGGGTTCTGTCATGGAAGGCCCCGATCAATCAATGATCGGCCCAGTGTAGAGATTTCGTCAGCAAGTCGGTAGCCACGCCCCTCTCCCTGTAGGAGTTCCCTTCCAGGGTCGAACCGAGTGCAGCGAGGCGACAGAGATTCAAGCCACAACAACTGCTCCTGAAACCTATCGGGCATTCGCACTTCGACCGATTCCGCGTTTACAGGCGGTTCGTCCCCTGGAAGGGAACTCCTACAGGTGCTTCTTACCTGGGTTTTCGCAACTCGAAACTCGTCACTAGCGCCTGCCCCTAGAACGTATCCACAAACGGTCGACCGCCGTGTCGACCGGTCTTGAACCCGGAGGCATTCAGCCCGCGCAGGATCCACTGGCGGCTGTCCATGGGATCAATCACCGCATCGATCTCCAGGAAGCTGGCCATGTTCAGAGCCTTGCCCTGCTGGTAGGCCTTGGCCACCAGCTTGTCGAACAGGCGCTGCTGCTTTTCTGCCGTCGGCAGCGCCGCCAGTTCCTTGGCAAAACCAAGCCGCACCGCCCCTTCCAGCCCCATGGCGCCGAACTCGCCGCTGGGCCAGGAGGCGGTGAACAAGGGCGAGTGGAAGCTGCCAGCGGCCATGGCCTGGGCACCCAGGCCGTAGCCCTTGCGCAGCACCAGCGTAAAGAACGGCACGGTGAGGCTGGCAGCGGTGACAAACATGCGCGACACATGGCGGACGGTGGCCTGTTTCTCGGCCTCCGGTCCCACCATGAAACCGGGGGTGTCGCACAGGGATACCATGGGCAAGCCGAAGGCTTCGCACAGCTGCATAAACCGCGCCGCCTTGTCGCCGCCCACCGCATCAATGGCGCCACCCAGGTACTGCGGGTCGTTGGCGATCAGGCCGAACGGTTTACCTTCAATGCGCACCAGCGCGGTAATCATGCCCGGCGCAAAATCCCGGCGCAGTTCCAGCACCGAGCCACTGTCCGCCAACGTCGCGATCACCTGACGGATGTCATACACGCGAGTACGTTTTTCCGGAATCAGATGACGCAGCTCACGCTGATCCACCGCCTGCCAATCGCTCACCGTGCCCTGGAAATAGGACAGGTACTGCTTGGCCACGGCCACCGCTTCGGCTTCATCGTCCACCGCCACATCCACCACCCCGGTGGCCGCATGCACCTCAATCGGCCCCACCTGTTCCGGGGTAAAGCGGCCCAGGCCACCGCCTTCGATCATGGCCGGCCCGGCCATGCCGATGGTGGAATCCCGGGTGGCGATAATCACATCGCAACACCCCAAAAGCGCCGCGTTGCCGGCAAAACAACGACCGGACCCGATGCCCACCAAGGGCACTTCACCGGACAGTTTCGCCATGGCGGCAAAGGTATGACAGTCCAACCCGGCCACGCCGACAAAATCCGTATCCCCGGGGCGACCGCCACCGCCTTCCGCAAACAGCACCAGCGGCATCTTCCACTGCCCGGCCAGTTGCAGCAGCCGATCGGTCTTCTTGTGGTTCATCATGCCCTGGGTGCCGGCGAACACGGTGTAGTCGTAACTCATGGCCATGACGCGGGCCGCCTGCTCGCCCACCTGATCCGCATTGACCGTACCGGTGCCACCGATCAAACCGTCCGCCGGACTCATTGCCTGCAGCTCGGCCGCGCTGCGACGACGGCGCTGGGCCGCCAGCGCCATGGCGCCGTATTCCTGAAAGCTGTCGCCATCCAGCAGATCGCCCAGGTTTTCCCGGGCGGTGCGCTTGCCCTTGCGGTGGCGTTTTTCCACCGCGTGCGGGCGCCCTTCATCGCTGATTCCGTGATGGCGATCCAGCACATCCGCCAGATCTTGGCGAATATGATCCAGGTCCACACTTTCTTCCGTGGCAACAGCCGGGCCCTCCACCTCACCGGGAGTGACAAACAGCAGCGGCGCCGCTTCACTCACCGCCTCCCCTTCTTCCGCCGCCAGGCTGTGCACCCGCCCGGCCGTGGTAGCGCGAATTTCAAACTCCATCTTCATGGCTTCCAGTACCGCCACCACCTGGCCCACCTGCACCGCGTCGTCTTCCTTCACCAACAGGGATACCAGCACGCCGGTGGTCGGGCTGATCAGGGCCTCGCTACCCGCCGGGGTGGCAAGGGTGTCAGGCTGGGGTGATGAATCGGCAGACGGCAAGTCCGGGGCCACGTCAGTGGGCAGCGCCCGCAACAGTTCTGGCAGGTGGGTTTCCACATAGCGGGTGGTCACCGCGTTGGCCTGCACCGCGTCACTGGCCAGCAAGGCCTGCAGCAGCGGCAGATTGCTTTGCACGCCCTCAATGCGGGTCTGCTTCAGGGCCCGGCGGGCCCGTTGCAGCACCGAGGCATAGTCCGCACCGGTGACAATCAGTTTGGCCAGCAGGGAATCGTAGGCCGGGCTCACCGCATACCCGGCATAACCACAGCCATCCACCCGGATGCCCGGCCCACTGGCGGGCTCATAGGCGCTGAGCGTGCCCGCCGACGGCGTGGTGCTGCCATCGGCCTTGAGGGTTTCCATATTCAGCCGTAGCTGTACCGCCATGCCGTCACAGTCCGGGGCAGTTTCAAAATTCAGGTCCGCCAGACTGGCCCCCGCCGCTAGCAGAATCTGGCTCTGCACCAGATCCACCCCGGTGACCTGCTCGGTGACGGTGTGCTCCACCTGCACCCGGGGGTTGGCTTCCATAAAGTAGTAGCGGCCCGAATCCGGCTCCACCAGAAATTCAAAGGTGCCGATACCCAGATAGTTGACCTCGGCGGCCAGGGTCAGGGCACTGTCGATAATGCGATCCCGCAGGGCCGCATCCAGCCCCGGTGCCGGCGCGAACTCCACCAGCTTCTGGTGACGGCGCTGCAGGGTACAGTCGCGCTCCCACAGATGGCTCACCGCCCCGCTGCCATCGCCCAGCACCTGCACTTCAATATGCCGGGCAGCAGGCACCAGCTGCTCCACATAGACCGCGTCATTGCCGAAGGCCGCCTTCGCCTCTGACTGACAACGCTGATACGCCGCTTCCAGTTCAGCCGGGTCAGTAACCGCTCGCATACCGCGGCCACCACCGCCGCTCAGGGCCTTGATCATCACACCACTGCCATCGAGGGACGCCATAAAGGCCTTCGCCTCCTCCAGCGTCACCGCCTGCGCGGTGCCCTGCACCAGCGGCACCTGACACTTCGCCGCCAGTGCCCGGGCCGCCGCCTTGTCGCCAAACAACCGCAACGTCTCCGCCCCCGGCCCGATCAGGGTCAGCCCCGCTTCCTCACACTGCTCAGCAAACTCCGCATTCTCGGCCAGAAAGCCATAACCGGGATGAATCGCCTCGCACCCCTGCTCCCTGGCAACCGCGATCAACTGCGCCCCATCCAGATACGCCGGCACCCCACGCCCCGGCAACGCCACCGCCTCATCCACCTGACGGACATGCAGCGATGCCTGATCATCCTCCGCATACACCCCCACGGAACGAATCCCCAGATCCGCACAGGCATTGGCAATACGAATGGCAATCTCACCACGGTTGGCGATCAGGATGGCAGCAAACGGGACGGACACGGCGGACTCCAGTCTTAGATTCGACGGCAAAGACCACAGTGTAGCCAGTTGGGGTTATCGATGGCATTGATCGGGGTGCATGGAGGGGTATGCATTGGGTTAATGCCGGGCTGTCGGGATAAAGAACACGGGGGCAAGACCCGCCCCCCGTGATCCCGTTTATTTCTCCGCATCCATCACCCAACGCTACTGACTAAACCAACACTCCTGCATCTGAAACCAGCCAAAAATCACGTAAGCCCCGTATTACTCCCGTCCTCTTCTGTTTGTTTTTACTGGGCTTGGGCCATGGCGCTTCACCGCCTGTGTCCACCCTCGCTCAAAGCTGTCGTACTCTGACGTCCCAATTTTATGCGGGTTTCGGTAGCGGCCTTGATTCTTGAAATAGCTTAATCTTCCCTCTTTAGTGTATTTATCCATTTGAATACTCCTGCGTATGGTAGATCTTGAAGAAAAGCCTTGTTACGCTATTTTCAATAAATAGCCGTTACACTTTCAACAGGCCTTTTAATGAAAAAAGCGTTACCACAAGAGGAAAGGGCATTTCTTTATGAAAAGGGTGACAAAATCTACCCTGAGGAGACCTGTATAGAAGAAGTTGTTGCCGCAGTTAACCGAGGCATACAGGGCGAATGGGCCGACACAATGCCTCAGTCCATCATTTTCAAGCTGCTGCACAATTGGATTTGCAGATACCTGAATGAAGGAGCGACCGAGCGCTTCCTTAACGATTTAAATGCTGAATTACGCCAAATTCAGTATTCAAATTATATTGTTCCATCTGACTTCTACTCTGCTGGTGGCAAAGAGCCAGAGGGTATCTTTGTTGTAAATATGAACGTTGATTATTCTTATGAAGCGTTTGCCGCAAAAGAATTCTCTCGGTTTATAACATATGGAATGCTCAAGAAGATCCAAAGGTGTCAATATCCTGGTTGTCAGAACATCTTCTTGGGCCCACCGCAAGCCAAATGGTGTTCCAATAGTTGTGGATCTAGATACAGAGTCGAGAAAAAGAGAAAAATTGATTCTGAATACAAGTAGAGCTTACTAATACATTTGAGGCAGGGGCCGGAATGAATGATGAGCAACTACAACGCAGTCTCCAATCCATTGGAAAAGCCTGCTTTGTAAAGTACCTGGATACCTTTTCAAATCCTCAGATCAGCAATGAAGACTTAGTTGATTATCTTATAGCGCAAGAGAGCTATAAAGAATCTGGAGCCCGAACTCGTGTTACCCAAACTCGCAGGATAATCCGGGAAGGCCGCACAGAGGATGCCCTTCATATGGTCATGTCTTCACTTCGAATAGATGATCAAACTAGAGATCTGGCAAGAACCATGATTGGGAAATGGGAGACCTGACCCCGGATCTTGCGATGTGACGTCCGAATTTTGGCTAATGCAAAAACCCTCACAAAGGAGGTCGAAGGCGAGTTCAAATTGGTAATTTTCCGCTTCGCCGCTGATGGCAATGTCTCCATGCCAAGCCAAAACGGTCGATGGTGCATCCAGCAAAACTTCATGTACAACATCATGCACGAAAAGTTTGCGGCCACAGCGAACAATAAGGACACCTAAGAAAGCTTGGAACGCAGGCGGCCAGATCGAACGTACACGGAAACCGTACGGGATCCTGGCCAGATCTAGAAAAAGAAAAAAAGAAAGGGACACACATAAATTCATGTCCAAAAAAACAATATATTGTCATCTAATCGTTTCTGAAATGTTCTGCGTGTCCCCGATTATTACAACACTTAACAATCCATCAGCACACCATCAGAGAGCACACATTCTCAGCGTAGGAGATCTTCCAATATGTGGGTGCCCCTATTGCTTATCTGGATAGGGAGACCTGACTCCGGTCTCGACCTCAATAAAAATTCGTCACTTATCTAAAATCTATTTAAAAAACCTCTCTTACACCTATCTCTTGGAATTTTAATCATTAAAATTTCCTCATCGGATTTTGACAAATTAGCACTTTCGAAAAATTTATTTAATTTCACTTTTCCATCAACAGGGGAAAATTCTTTAGTTATATCTTTAATTGTTTTTATATTGTGGACGAATTTATAATTGCGATCCCTCGACATGTAGAAAAATGTAACAAACTCTTTTCTTTCAGGGATTATTTGGGTTGATGTTTTAAATCCGGTTATCCAAAGCTCTTTAGCAGCCCCTAACGGGTTTTCTTCTGGCGATTTTATCAACGCAGGGGAAAAAACTTTGTTCGCCTCCATCGATATTTTAACAAAATCATTGCTACGTAAAAGATACGCAAGAGCTGATAGATATTTCGCTTCTGGAAAATGCTTTCTATAAATCTCATAAAATCCACATACAATAGAACTGTTTGGCCTCAGATCTATACCAGAATCCAAGCCTTGGATTCTTTTGGCTCGACTCTCTGCAATTCCTTTTTTATATTTTCTTTGGGGTCTATGGAGGGGTAATACTTTAATTTGATCAGGTGCAATTACTGCATTTGAAGATGCATTGAAAACACGCTCAGTAATAATGGTCATAAATGAATTTAATCGGGCGTATGAAATAAGCGGACTACCTTTATCATAATTCTTATAGCAGTAATCAAGCATACGCATAGCCAAGAACGAGAAGGTTTGAGATACGTCCGCTGATCCATAGCTTATTTTGTGTAAGCGCTTTGCAAGGTCTAGATGTCTCTCCAGGTCTTCTAAGCTTGCAGGGCCGTCTTCAGTTTCATCATTAATCAAATCATCTAGTGTTTTCATTGCTGATTTTGCAACATTGCTGTTTGATTGCTGAAAATCAGTCATTTTCATTTTAATAGATTCTCCAAGCATCATCCTCTTGAGACTCTTATTACCCACATATAAAGCAAGCAAGGCAGCCACACTAGTCAACAATGAACCAAGGCCTTGGCCAAAATTAGACCACCCATCAGAAGATACCAAGCTGACTATACAGTCTATTATGTTGTTAATATTTTCCATGCGAAAATTCCCATTCTTTACTTAGCCGAATGTGGGGTTCTGGTATTGCCCGTGCGGCCTCCAGCCCACACCGCCTATCGCGCAGACAGCAACGCCCTTACGAGACAGCGCCACGCCGGTAACGTGGATCCCGATCAACTTTTTTAAGTGTTTTTGCCAACGCAGACAACCCGCGTCCCAGCGATCATGTCATGAAAGCCTTTCTGCTCCCGGGTAACAAGCACCGGAATAAAGAGGAAAACATTCAGGGACACCACCACCGAGAACAGCAAGCAGCGGCGGAACCACTGAAAGCCGGATGGAGGCTGGCCGGTCTTCGCATCTATAACCGTCAAGCCAAATAGCCTTTTCCCCAAATGCAGGCCCGCCAACCAGTACACAAAAAAGCCCAGGGGTATCGCCAGCAGCATAAAAGCTTCAACAGGCATGAAAGCTGTCACTAGCCCGGCTATCACGGCGACTTTATTGATCAACATGATCACGCCTGAAACCAGCACCAGATCAATGACGAATGCCGGGATTCTGAGCAACGCTGTCTTCATTTCCATATGCCGATTCCTTTTTCTTCTTTGTTCAAGGCAATAAAAAGCCCGGCAACGCCGGGCTCGTTATTCACTATTAATTATTCACTGCCTTTATTCAACCGTCACCGACTTCGCCAGATTCTGCGGCTGATCCGTCCCCCGGAGCACGGCCACGTGGCAGATGAGCAGCTGCAATAAGTGTCATCTCAGGTCAGCCGCGTACCGGGAAACCCGCGCAGCAAACCCACAGACGCCCTTTACCCCAATCGCTTGTTGCGGTTTCATCGACGCATTGCCGAAATACCACAAGAGAGCGCCAACCATGGATTTAGCACTCACGCATAAAACCGCCTTGGTCAGCGGGGCTCACCGCGGCACCGGCCATGTCATTGCCAGCACGTTGGCAGAAGAAGGCGCCACGGTGGCGCTTCATGCGTTTACCCAGCCGCAAGCCGATGAGGCCATCGCAGCCATCACGAATCCGGCGCTCAATATCGTCCCGGTTGTAGGAGACCTGCTCACCGATGACGGCACCCAGCAGGTGATGGATCAACTGGCGCAACAGGGCTTGCAGGCCGACATTCTGGTGAACAATTACGGCACTGCGCTAATGGGAAAATGGGATTCCCTCACCACCGAACAGTGGCTGGAAGCCATCAATGTGAATGTGCTCAGCGCCGTGCGCCTGATTCAGCACTGCACGGCACACATGAGGGAAACGCAGTGGGGACGCATCATCAACCTCAGCACCATTGGCGACCATCAGCCGAATTCCATCATGCCGCACTACTACGGCGCCAAGGCCGCACTCTCCAATGCCTCAGTGAGCCTGGCCAAAGAACTCAGCCATACCGGCATCACCGTTAATACCGTCTCCCCCGGCCTGATTCACACGCCAGAAGTGGAACGCGCCTACTAGGCAAGGGCACAGAAAAAAGGCTGGCCCACGGATTGGCAATCCTTGCAGGAAAAAATTGTAGAGCATGACTTCCCCAACCCCTGCGGCCGCCTGGCTGCCCGCCAGGAAGTAGCGGACCTGGTGGTGTTCCTGGCCAGTCCGAGGACCGGGTTTATTAACGGGCAGAATATTCGCGTGGATGGCGGTGCCGTACGATATGTTTGAATAATGATAGAGGCAGATTCAAGACACGAGCTCTTGCATATGGAGAAATGAACGTAGAGCATGGAATTCTGGAGAAAATGGCTCCCCTTCACCAGATTGCTATGAATTATCTTCGGCAACCTCATAGGCATTTTCGACATAGCTGGGGCCACGATCAATTACATTCTTTATCATTGGTGACAGGCCAAATAACACGCCCGCGATACTCATTGCCGCTATACCCGCAATAAATGGATCGATAGAGAAATCAACGTCGCTTATATAAAATAGATATACCGAAAGCCCGCAGGCCACTACGCCCAAGAAAAGCATCAAATTCAGCAACAGGAACACCTCTTTCGTAGATTTTTTCAACTTAGCAACTTTATGATTCGCCTTTGAAACAAGAACATCGACAAATTCACCTACTTGCAAAGAATGCTGATCGGCATCTATTTCTGCTTGAAAGCGGAGTACAGAATCTGCCTTATATTCGATGATTGGCAAATAAAAAACGGTTGTAGCGCCACCAGACCTCTGACGCGATTCTTTAATATCAACAATTTTACCTGTAACCAAGAAAGATTCAGCTATGAATTTTTCTCTCGTTTTCTTCGCAAGAATAGAGATACCAACAAACAAAAGTCCGGCCACCATGAACATTAAAGACCCCATATTTCTTCCCATTATTAATTTTTTACTGATATAGCCCCAGCTAAAGGCACGGCATGAGCCTGCTAACCTGGCCTCACTCATAGCACCCGAAGAGATCAAACCTTGAATGTTTCCGTTCGCAATGATCCCTTGATAATCAGGTCTTGTCTCGTGCGCCCAGCAGCAAAGGGTAATCATTAAGTAATGACCCGACGATGAGGGGCTAGTTTGATGGATGGGCCGCCCTTGCGACCCATTCACCACAACGCAATCAAACGTCGTTACATTTCACCTTTACTGATACGGTTCGGGATGTTGCAGCAGGATTTAGTGAATAGTTTGTGTTCACTTGCCCGGCACCTTCATCAACGTACTCAAACCCCTCGCCATCGCAAACTTTCTTAGCCTTATTATCAATGTTCTTTCTTACCGCTTCCTCGCTCTTAAGAACACTGGCATGCCCATGTATCATGTAGGTGTTTTCATCAACGGCATTTACATTAAAATAGGTGCAGCCTGTCAGGAAAAAAGGAACAAGAAGTATCTTTTTCATATCAACTCTCAATTTAAATAAAATTATGCTTGGGCACCCCCGCTTCCAAGCCGGTCACTTTATATCAATCAATTATCCTTTTCTGTAAGCCATATCCTACAAACCAAAGCATCTGTTCTTTCAGCACAGATATTTTGAAAGACAGACCGATATCGAGTTCCGCTTGGCACCCACAAAAAAGCCCGGCAATGCCGGGCTCGTTATTAACTATTCACTATTAATTATTAACTGCCTTTACTCCACCGTCACCGACTTGGCCAGATTCCTCGGCTGATCCACATCGGTCCCGCGCAATACAGCCACATGATAGCTGAGCAACTGCAACGGTACGGTATAGACGATGGGCGCAATGGTTTCCGGTATCGCCGGCATGTTCAACACGTGGATACCTTCGCCTTCTTTGACGTGGGCGTTCTTGTCGGCGAAGACGTACAGTTCGCCGCCGCGGGCACGCACTTCCTGCAGGTTGGATTTGAGCTTTTCCAGCAGTTCATTGTTGGGCGCCACGGAGACCACCGGCATGTCGCTGTCTACCAGCGCCAGGGGGCCGTGCTTCAGCTCGCCAGCGGCGTAGGCTTCGGCATGGATATAGGAAATTTCCTTGAGCTTGAGCGCCCCTTCCAGCGCCACCGGGAACTGTACGCCACGGCCCAGGAACAGGGCATGGTGTTTTTCCACGAAAGCTTCGGAGAGTTTTTCGATGGGCTTGTCCAGCGCGGCAGCCTGTTCAATCAGGTTGGGCAGCTGGCGCAACTCTTCCAGGATTTTTTCAATCTCGCTGTCAGCCAGCCCTTTTTGCCGACCCAGTGCCAGCACCAGCATCAGTAACCCAACCAGCTGGGTGGTAAATGCCTTGGTGGAGGCGACACCGATTTCCGGGCCGGCCTTGGTGAGGAACACCAGCTCCGATTCGCGCACCAGGGAGGAACTGTCCACGTTGCACACCGCCAGGCGACCCACGTAGTTGGGTGACTGGGTGTCACGCAGGGCCGCCAGGGTATCGGCGGTTTCGCCGCTCTGGGAGATGGTGACAAACAGGGTGCCCTCCGGTACCACGTGCTTGCGATAGCGGAATTCACTGGCCACTTCCACTTGGCAGGGAATGCCAGCGATATCTTCCAGCCAGTAACGGGCCACCATGCCGGCGTGGTAGCTGGTGCCGCAGGCGACGATCTGGACGGTCTTAACCTTGTCGAAAATCGCCGGGGCTTTTTCGCCGAAGGATTCGATCAGACTTGCCGGGTTGTCGATACGACCTTCCAGGGTTTTCTGGATTGCCGCCGGCTGCTCGAAAATTTCCTTCTGCATGTAGTGGCGGTATTCACCCTTTTCCGCATCTTCGTGGGTGCCGTCGAACTCGTGGGCTTCGCGGGTGGCCGGGTTGCCGGCCGCATCGACGATGCGCACGCTGTCGGTGGTTATTTCTGCCTGGTCGCCTTCTTCCAGAAAGATAAAGCGGTTGGTGACTGGCAACAGGGCCAGCTGATCGGAGGCGATATAGTTTTCATCTATACCCAGACCAATAACCAACGGGCTGCCGGAACGAACGGTGACCAGCTTGTGCGGTTCCGAGGCATGAATGACGCCCAGTGCGTAAGCGCCATCCAGCTTCTTGGTGACCGCTTGCACGGCGTCAAAGAGATTCAGGCCACTGTCCAGCGCCTGGTGCACCAGATGGACGATGACTTCCGTATCGGTTTGAGATTCGAAGTGGTAGCCGCTGGCTTCCAGTTCGTCTTTCAGTTCCTGAAAGTTTTCGATGATGCCGTTGTGCACCAGCGCCAGATCACCACCGGACATGTGCGGGTGGGCATTGGCTTCTGAAGGCTTGCCATGGGTGGCCCAGCGAGTATGGGCAATGCCGGTGAAACCTTCGGTATGCTCTTGCGTGGCGGCTGCTTCCAAACCGGCAACCTTGCCCTGACGGCGCACACGGCTAATGCCGCTGTCATTCAACAGTGCCACACCGGCACTGTCATAACCCCGGTACTCAAGGCGCTTGAGCCCGGTGATCAAAATATTTGTCACGTTACGCTGGGCAATGGCCCCGACAATTCCGCACATAAACGCTATTCCTTCCCTTACCCTTTCTTTGGGCGCTGCCAGTTGGCCACGTTGCGTTGCTGCCCTCGGGCAACCGCAAGACCGTTGTCGTCCACATCCTTGGTGATGGTGCTGCCCGCCCCGACGGTGGCGTTTTCGCCAATTGTCACGGGGGCAACCAGTGACGAGTTGGAACCAATAAAGGCACCGTCTTTCATCACTGTCTGGAATTTGTTGGCGCCATCGTAGTTGCAGGTAATGGTCCCCGCGCCCACGTTCACCCCTTTGCCAATCTGGCTATCGCCAATATAGGTCAGGTGGTTCACTTTCGAGCCTTCGCCAATATAGGACTTCTTGGTTTCAACAAAGTTGCCTACCTTGGCTTTGTCGGCCAGTTCCGTACCCGGACGCAAACGAGCATAAGGGCCCAGCTGGCAGTTTTCCCCCACGATGGCACCGTCGATCAGGGTGTTCGCCTCAATCACCGTGCCGGCGCCAATGTTGGCGTCGCGGAGAATACAGTTGGGGCCGATGACCACGCCTTCGTCGATGGTCACGTCGCCTTCCAGGATCACATTGACGTCGATAATGACATCGCTGGCGATCTGCACGCTGCCACGGATATCCAGGCGAGACGGGTCCAGCAGGGTGACGCCATCGCGCATCAGGGTTTCTGCCTGGGCCTGCTGATAAATGCGTTCAAGGCGGGCCAATTGCACCCGGTCATTCACGCCATCCACTTCCCAGCCTTCGTTGGGCTGCAGGGTTTCCACGTTCAGGCCGGACTGCGAGGCCATGGCGATCAGATCGGTGAGATAGTATTCACCCTGGGCATTATTGCTGGAGAGTTTTGGCAGGCTTTCTTCCAGAAAACGGCGAGAGCAGGCCAGAATACCCGTATTGATTTCCTGAATACCCAACTCGGCTTCGCTGGCATCTTTCTGTTCAACGATGCGCTGCACGTTGTTCTGCCCATCGCGAACAATACGGCCGTAGCCATTCGGGTCGTTCAGGGTCAGGGTCATCAACGCCAGGGTGTTGTCATCCACGGAGGCGACAAAGTCTTTCAGGGTTTCCGGACGGATCAACGGCACATCACCGTATAGCACCAGTACCATGTCTTCTTTCACATGGGGCATGGCCTGCGCGACTGCATGGCCAGTGCCGAGCTGTTCGGCCTGCTCTGCCCAGGCCAGTTCACCGGTGACGGTGGCTTTTACCTGCTCACCACCATGGCCATAGACGATAACGATGTTAGCCGGGTCCAGGGACGCCGCCGCATCGACCACGTGCTGCACCATGGGCTTACCTGCCACTGAGTGGAGCACCTTGGGCAGGGCGCTTTTCATGCGCGTTCCCTTGCCCGCCGCCAGAATCACTACTGCTAGACTCATACCCTGTCCTTGTCTTTTTGCCTGTCGATGCGTTTATACCAGCGCATCGTTTCAGTTTCTGCACTGGGCCCCTGAGTATCTGGTTCCGCCCAGACTGACAGAAACAAAAAAGGGTAGCACCTGGCTACCCCCTTCTGTGTTGAAGATTTGCAAAAGATGCTTACCGCGTCTTTTTCTTCAACTGTTCGATGGCACGCAGCTGTGCAACGGCTTCTGCCAGTGTGGCGGCGGCACGGGAGTAATCCATTTCGGAACTCTTGCCTTCCAGCGCCTCTTTGGCACGGGCCTTGGCACGCTCGGCTTCAGCGGCGTCCATGTTTTCAGCGCGCTCTGCGGTATCCGCCAGTACGGTAACCAGCTTCGGCTGCACTTCCAGGAAGCCGCCGGATACGTAGAACACTTCTTCTTCACCATTCTGCTTCTTCACCCGTACCGGGCCCGGCTTGAGCCGGGTCAGCAGTGGGGCGTGGCCGGGCATGATACCGAGGTCGCCTTCCACACCGGAAGCTACCACGATTTCAACCAGGCCGGAGAACAGCTGGCGTTCTGCACTTACAATGTCGCAATGCACGGTCATCGCCATTTGCTTGTCTCCCGGGTGCAGGTTACTTGCTACGC
>Ga0209712_10000388_pt1 | contig 39976 bp, 34 predicted proteins | sample ArcOceMetagenome_FD_187443 | JGI IMG/M metagenome (GOLD analysis project Ga0209712, IMG submission 187443) | Marine eukaryotic phytoplankton communities from Arctic Ocean - Arctic Ocean - Greenland ARC118M Metagenome (SPAdes) (version 2) | ecosystem: Environmental > Aquatic > Marine > Oceanic...
CCTGAACTGTCCGTTTTGACTTTGGCAACATATTCTCCTTTACCAGTTTTGGCAAAAGAAATTACTTTTTGTATACCCGTTGAATCAATCATTTTAGTGGTAACGGATGCAGGTTTATTCAAAGGAATCCCATATTGAGAGAGTTGAATTTTTACTTGAATAGTTGCGCCAGGTTCGTAATGATCTTGCGTTAAGAAAGTGTTCATTTTTAAATTGGAGTAAGCATGAACCAGTAAACTGTATGGAACTCCTTTTGATGACTTTATCGAACTCGTTGCATCTAAATGAGTCGCAGCAGTTTGATAAGAACGGTGTTGAGAATATTTTTCATTCATTTTTAAAACTGCTTGCCACTTTCCTGCTCGTTCGCCAGCACCGATTGGCAATGGCAAAGTCAATCTGTAAAACGCCACATTGTTTCCATAACTATGCGTCAATCCTGGTAAGGAGGCGCTATCCGCTGGAGTTAAAATTTGACCGTTTGGCGTTTCTAAATGGAAGTCAATTAGCTGCGGTCTTGGCAACATCAGAATGACATCAGAAGTAATATCTGCTTCATTTAAGTTGAATGGAATTCGATGCTCTTGATCTGCGAATAAAGTTCCGTCTGGATCAAGCACCACTGCTTCATTATTGACACCTACTAAAATTTGTAAGAAATATTTAGCCAATTTAAAAATGCTATTGTCATTCAAAGTATCCGTCAATAATAAATATTCACCGTTGGAATTTACGATCGCATTAAGTGCTGACGGTTTGATATTTTCTGTTTTTCCCAAACCAATCGTAAATACTCTATCATTGATTTGGTCGGAAACATTTGCGATGTATTTTGAAGCCGTTTTGTGATTGTTAGTAAATACGAAAATTGATTTTGAATTATAACCGCTGACTAGATTTAATCTCAATTGCGATCTTTCGATTCCATTTCAGATAGCAGTCGAGCCATTTATATTTGGAGAAAAACCAGAGCTTGCAGATTTGATCGAAGTCCGATCTGTATCAAATGGAGAAACTGGCCAGAGTGGTCTAACAAACGAAAGTGCATCATGCGGATTTTGGTCAAAAGAAACAATGCCCAATCCATTTTCTTCCTGAATTACATATGTTAAGATATTTGCCGAGAATCTTAAAATGTCGATTCTTTTTGAGTTTCCAATTCCTGAAGGGAAATCCATATTTCCTGATTGGTCGAGCAAAAGCATCAAGGCTGCCGTTCCTGCACAAAGTGGAGTTGCATGAGAAGTACCACCAAAGTTACTTCGATAGGCTCATGCTGCTGCAAAAACAGTTGTACTGTTTGAATGACTTTAAATAGATTTCTATTTAAAGTCACTTGGTTGGTTCCGTTGTTAATAGAAGAAATGATATGTGATTCGGTATTTCCACTTCCAGGATTTTCCAATATGATCGCTTGACCATTTGCCATTCCAGCTACGCTATTGACGGTAATAGAATTATTGGCAGCATTGGTATTGGCAGATAAAGTTGTTTGAGCAGTAGGTCTTCGATCTGTTCCATCTCCCTCTGGATCAGCAGTTGGAGTTGCAGTAAATGTTCCATAGATATCAGGTGATTATGATTAACTGGTCCCCATCCATCACTTGGAGCACAAAATTCAGTAGTAGAACCAAAGTTGCTATAAAGTGCTTTGACTTCAGTTGCGCCATCATTTGCCAAAGAGGAAGCTGCTACTGAAAAACATTTATTGTACATTCCCCAAGGACGATCAAAGACCACATCATTATCGCTATTGTTATTTGCTGCCGAAAAGAAAAGTAAGGTTCCTTTTCCTCCTCCTCCCTCCTCGGTCAAAGCATCAAAAACTGCTGCCATCGTACCCGAAATCGGATTGCCTACTGAAGATCCCAAAGCAATACTACTTGAAATAACATCTGCTCCTGGAGTAATTTATGCGGGAAATCATTAAGGTCACTTTCAGGATCTAAGCCGCCTGCCCACAAATACATGTCTGCATATTTGGCTTTATTTCCACTTCTTCGCATCGCGATTATTCGAGCATTTCCTGCGACTCCCGCGACTCCTTTATTTGTACCTGCCACGTCAGAAAGATTATTAGTGGAAGAGGCCGCCGCACTTGCGCAGGAAGTTCCATGTCCACTACTCAAAGTATTATTATTTGGAACCATGTTGTTAAAGTCAAAAGCTTGGTAAATTTTTGAACTACCATCACTTACTGTTCCATTGAAATCTGGATGATTAGGATCAACTCCTGAATCCACAATTCCAATAATCACCTCCGAACTTCCGAAGGTTCGATTGACATTTATATTTCGAATAAATTGCCAAGCGTCAGGTATCTTGATAATTTGATGATCCCATTGCTCTGGAAATAAAAAATCTGTTGGGGTAATCGCATCTTCCACTATCGTCGATTCAAAACTTGGCTCGGCAAATTCTATTTCATCCAATTCCGCCAATTTATTGATGAGGTCAAAAATGCGGTACGTCGGAACATCCCCAGTTGTGAGGTGATAGAAGTTTCCTAAAACAGAAATCTTCCGCTTAATTTTCAATTTATAATCACCTGCAATTTTTTTTACTTCTGCTTCGGAAACATACTCTTCAAATTTGATCATCATTTCGTTTGTCAAAAGTGTCACCTGATCGTCGGTAATATTTACAATTGGCAGCGCAGTATTACTTTCTTCTTTTTCGATACTAGCGCAAATTTTCATACGTGCTTCCTGCGAAGATCCTGCGGGGAATTTGCAAATAAAAAATCCGCTGTTGAGAAAATTTTTAGGTTGCTTTTCTATTTCTAATTGGTGTTTCTTTGCCAAATTTTGAGCAATATTTTTTCTACTAGCAGAGATAAGATATACTTGCTTTTTGCCTTTCGATCCTCGAGTAGTTTTTTCAGGAATCTTGATCGCGATTCTATTTTCATCAGGAGAGAAAGGAACTTTTACTTTTCCTCGATAATAAAATGGCAAGCCTTTTTTTAGTAAAATAAAAAGCTCCAGTTGGTCAGAACCATCGATTCTTACTTTTCTATCTTCTTCTGCAAAAGGGTTTTTGGAAATAGTCAAAAGGTACTCGCCTTTTGGGGTTTTCTTTTCCGAGGCGTAGTACCCTTTTTTGTTTTCATAATTTAAAACGTACTCCTTTTTTCTGGAAATTAATACTACTTCAGCATTCGAGATGGGAAGTTTTTCTGAGTTCAGTACTTGAACCTTGGATCTTGTCTTTTTGATTTTCATCGGTATCTTTTTAAGATTTTGAAAAAAAGTCTAACAAGTATTTTACTAAAAAACGATTGCGGTTGACTGCAATGTTTTCTTGTAAAAGCACTTGTTAGCACAAATAAAAAATTTGGTTTTTTGGCGCATAAGGCCATAGTTAAGGGTAGATAGGAACTGGGGTTAAATACTGTTGTTGTTAGTATTTTGGAAAATAAAATGAGTGTGAAGATTGGTTGTTAGGTGTTCTTTTGATGCTTGTAGTAATAGAGGTACTGGGAGAAAAAGATATTTCAAGAAATGATGATTTTTTTTAATTTATTTTTTTGGAACTGTTTTCAAGAGGGGAGATGCTTGAATTTGGAAGGGAGGAAATATGAGAAGTAAGTAGTGGGCAAGGTTCGGCAAAAATTGATTTCGTATCAGTGACTGGCTTTCAGTCAGCCTCTGGTTTTTCTCCATTTTATTGCGAAATCAGAGGCTGGCTCGAAGCCAGTCACTAATACCTTGTGAGTAGGGGCACATATTGTACAGGTACAAAATAAAAATCCCGAATTTTCAAATTGAAAATTCGGGATGATTTCAGTTTTCTATTGATCAAAAAAAGAAAACGCTTTGTAAAGCTCGATTAATTTTTCACAAAAGAAGCATTCAAAACCTTGCTTTGATTGGTAGCAGAAAGTCTATAAAAACCTGCTGGAATATTATCAACTGGAAAAGTTAATGAGCCCGAAAAAATAGTAAAAGAATTAATCAAATTTCCATAAAAATCATAGATGACTATTGAGGTTTCGTCGTCCCAATTTTCAGGAAGGTTGATGTTCAACTCCTTTATCGTAGGATTTGGATAGACTTGGATTTCACTTCTGTCCGCCTCAAATTCGATCACAATGATATCAGAATAAGACTTGTCACCATTGAAATCTACCTGAAGCAATCTATAATAGTTCAGTCCATCATTAGGCGATTGATCTGACCAATGATATTTGGATTCCAAAGTAGTTGTTCCTCTGCCATCTATTTCGGTCAACTCTTTAAAGTCAATACCATTAGTACTTTTTTCTACTGAAAAATAATCATTATTAGTTTCAGAAGCGGTCACCCATTGGAGGTCGATAGTCTTTACTTTTGGTCTTCCTGTGAAAGAAGTTAATTCAACAGGCAAAATATTACCTAAATTAACTAGGAAAGCTTCGTATTGGAAATACAATATATCATGTGGGTCATTTTGACCCGTGTTGCTTTCTCCAAACCAATTTAATCCATCACTCTCATCATCTTCATTCGAAGTAAGTAAAGGTGCAAGAATGGCTATTTTGGCTTCCAAAATTTTTTGCGCAAGAGAGGGACCCACTAATGGGAATACCTCACTTGCTTTAAATATAACATTATCAATTTCTGCACTTCCCTCACCGACTGCCATTGCAGTAGCGCTACCTGCGGGTGAATTTGAAGCGGTCAATCCCGTTGGTACACTTGTTCCAGAACCATCATTCAACTGACCTCCAGAAGGAGTGGTATAATAAGGAGAATGATTAAAAGTAAAATTGCCAGCATCCGCATTCAATATAAATATGAAGTCAGGCTCATCAGAAGGGAAAGTTCCTGTTACGCTTTGAAAAACAATAACTTGATCACCTTCTGTACGAAGATCAAATGTACCAGTAATTAGAGCATCAACATGATTAGAAAATTGTGTACCTGCTATATGACCTCTTGTATATTGAAATATTTCCCCAGCATTTATTGCTGATGCGGCAACAAATTTTATTGCTCCTTCTGGACAATTTGTATATCCAGTTATAGCAGGGTCTGTGAAAGTCCCTGTACCAGGGAAAACGCCACAATCCGTAAAGTAAATAGTTGTCCCAACCACCAAGTCAACAAAAGTTACAAAAATGAAATTATCTTCTTCATCCGCCACGTTATTCTGTTCATCTTCATCGATTTGCAATACCATAATATCACCTGGCATTAAGACTGTCCCTTGTCCAAAGGAAGCGACAGAAAAACTAAAGATCAGAAGAAATATAAAGAAAAACTTTCTAGTAATAAGGGTTGTTGTTGTAAAAAAAATCATGGTTAACTTATTTGTTAGTTTGAATAATTATTTATTTATGTTTCGAATACTATGATTCCCCATAGTATAATCATATGGGGATCTAGATTAGAGTTTTACTGTAACTAATGGATTTGGGTAAATTAAGATTGGTACTTTATACGGAATTGGAATAGTAGAATATAGTGGGTAAAATTTAAGATTATCATCATTTGGAAATTGGGCATCTTCTGAAATTCTACATAAAGTTAATAATTAAAATTTCTAAAAAGAAAATTTTTTTGTTCTAAGCTCAACAGATATTTTAAACAACTTATATGTTTGTAATTTACTAGAGGCTAGAGGAGAAAAATATATTTCAAGAAATGATGTTTTTTTTATGAAAAACGATTTCTCTAGATAATTTTCTCCTAAACACTTCCCATCATTTTATGTTTAAACTTGCAGGGTATTGAGATTGAATATTCTTTCTTAACTTAAGTAAGTTCATAGACAAAATTAATCCTGTTTTTAAGAATGTCTTTTTTCGCTATTTTTCCTGAAAAAATAATTCCAGACCGTAGGGTATGCAATGATTTTTTTTAAAAAACTGGCAAAAAAATTCTCTCGTCAAAATTCTATATTTAATAATGACCAATTACTTACCTGAAAAATAAATATCATGAAAATTTTACTGACTGGTGCTACTGGTTATATCGGCAAGAGGTTACTGCCTGTTTTAATTGAACAGGGGCACGAAGTTTTTGCCTGTACTCGGGACAAAAATAGATTCGAAGTATTAAAATATTGGAAAGAAAAAGTGACGGTAGTAGAGGTCGATTTCTTGGAAGAACCAGACTTGGAAAACTTCCCAAAAGAGTTTGACGCTGCTTATTATTTGGTGCATTCTATGTCAGCTTCGATTGGGAACTTTGAGAAAAAAGAAAGAACTTCAGCAGAGCATTTCAAAAAACTTATGGATGCTTCCTCCGTTCAACAAATCATCTATCTCACCGGAATTGTTAACGAAAGTGAAAATCTATCTGCGCACTTGCAATCAAGATTAGATGTCGAGAAAATTCTCAATTCATGTATTGCTCCTTTGACGGCATTGCGAGCAGGAATCGTGGTTGGTTCAGGAAGTGCCTCCTTTGAAATTATTCGAGATTTGGCAGAGAAACTACCGATTATGATTACGCCTAGTTGGCTAAATACCAAATGTCAACCTATCGGTATTCGTAATGTAATGGAATATTTAACGGGCGTTTTATTTCATCCAAAATGTCTTGATGCCAATTTCGATATCAGTAGCGGCGAGGTACTTACTTACAGGGAGATCCTCTTGGGGTACGCCAAAGTGAGAAACCTAAAACGCTATATTTTTACCGTCCCGGTGATGACTCCAAGACTATCTTCCTACTGGTTATATTTTGTGACTTCTATATCGTATCCGCTTGCAGTTAATTTGGTCAATAGTATGAAGGTTAACGTGATTGCGAGAAATACTGATTTGCAAAAAATACTCGACATTAAAAATATCTCCTACGAAGAAGCAGTAAGAATGGCCTTCCAACGCATTGAGCAAAACATGGTCGTGTCAAGCTGGAAAGATAGTTTTGTCAGTAGCTTGGATGATAGGACTTTGGAAGAAAATATGGAGGTACCACAGTTTGGTTGTTTTAAAGATAAAAAAAATAGAACAATCTCAGCTGAAGATATTCCGAGAATTATTAAAAACATTTGGTCTATTGGAGGAGACCGAGGTTGGTACTATGGAAATATTTTGTGGCGGATCAGAGGCTATATGGATAAACTGATGGGTGGTGTCGGATTACGTAGAGGGCGGACTCACGAGCATGAAATTAAAGCAGGTGATGCACTTGATTTTTGGAGGGTGCTGGTCGCTGATGAAGAGAAAAAAAGATTACTGCTTTATGCAGAAATGATCTTACCAGGAGATGCTTGGTTAGAATTTAAAATAGTAAAAGAGAATGGAAAAGACGTTTTAAAACAAACCGCTACTTTTCGTCCAGATGGTGTTTTGGGCAGACTGTATTGGTATGCGGTATTGCCGTTTCATTATTTCGTTTTCAATGGAATGATCGAAAATGTAATAAGATACGAAGATGAAAAACCTAGGTAGCTACCAAAGGAAAAGGAGTCAGGCAGTCAGCCAGGCCGTCTGAACCCTACAGTAACTCCAAACGATTGGTTGCATATCTCCAATCGGAATAAAACTAGCAGTCATCACAGATACTCCTGCAGAAATGGAATATCTCATGCCACAAACTGTATCAAATAAATCTGCTGTTTGAATACTTTTTACTGCATCCAAATGAGTGAATTTTACATTGATCAATTGAATATCTACATGATACCTACCTCCAAGTGCTCTCATTACTTTTCCAGCGACCGCAGTACCATGTCCATCAGTAAAAGAAAACTCAGGTTGATGAGTAGAAATATCTACTCCATTAAAGTTATTGACGATACAATTGTTATCATTGTCTAATGCATCGCTTTGTTCATTTGGGTTAACCCAAACATTATTTAATAGTTCACTATGCGAAGGATTAAATTCCGTATCTACGATTGCTACTTTAGCTTTTTTGTCATTTGGAGAAGGGGCTCGATATTTTATACTTTGGAAACCAAATTCATAATTAAGCTGAACGGAATCAGTAACTGGATTAAATTGAAGGGTATAATTCAGACCTGCGATACCATATTTTTTACCTCCCTCTCCCTGTGGTTCAAGTTTGGCTTCCGCCTCTAATCGTCTTTCCTGAGGGGTAACGGTATGTACAGGTGTAGCTAATGCCATTTTGTTGCACATACATCTTCGCAAAATAGGATCACCTTGAACGATAAATGAATCAATCAATAATTCAATCTGAGCAGAGTCCAAAAGAACCATTACTCCATTTTCCAAAATGGAATAGTTATTATGGTGGAGATGTCAAAGGTTTTTTTCGTAGTCTTTGTATTAATTTAAAATTAAATGAAAGACGAATTACCAAACCAGATTTGCCAGGAGAGTCGCATCATTTAGATAAGCACGATCATTCCATGGAAATTCAAATGGTAAAAAAGTCACTTCGCTTTTGATGGATGAAAATGATGAGGGGGCGAAATCTAGATTGGATGAAATTAATTCGAATACTAGACATTCGTTTTATGCTGTAGTAAAAAAATTAAAAGACTGCTGTGCTGACAGACTGACGAGAGCAACTTTATTAGATATAATATTATCTTCAGTCTGTCAGCGCAGCGATCTTCATCTTAAAAAACTCGATACTCCGAATCTAAAAACTGATTCGCTTCTTCCTCTTCAAATTTTGCAGTTGCACTATTCCAATGAAGTTTTTGATTGGGAAAACGTCCCGCAATCACTCCCAATAAAATCGTTTCCGTCAATCGAGATGCGTAAGAAAACGGCGCAGTACATTTATCTTTTCCCAAACAAGCATCAATAAACTGATGATAATGCTTTGGCGCTTCCCCTTCGTAATCTCTGACGGGTTCTTCCAATTTGAATTTTGAAATATCCATTTCTTGGTATTTCCCATCGACAATTAACTCTGGCATCAATTGAAAATGTGGCAAATACAATCTTCCTTTTTCTCCAATAAACATCGCGCCTTGATCGTGGAGCACTTCATTATCTGGCAATTTCAAATCTTCATGAGCAGCAGGAGCGCCCTTTCCATCTGACCAAATCCAAGTCAGATTTTCGGTCGTATATTTTGTTCCTGGAAATTCATAAGTGACTTCATTGTTTTCTGGAAAACCAAATCCGTTGGATATTCGACATTTATTGGTAATCGTTTTTGGAACATCTAATTGTAATGCATTATAAGGTGTATCAAAAATATGAACGCCCATGTCACCAAGTGTACCGCAACCATAATCCATTAATTTTCTCCAATTTCCTGGATGATAAACATCTTTTTTGTAAGGTCTCTTGGCAGCAGTTCCCAACCAAAGATTCCAATCCAAATGTTCAGGAGTTGGATCTTCTCCTTCAGGTACAGCTCCATCGTATCCCCAATTTTTTGGCGACCAAGCTCTGACGTAACTTACTTTTCCGATGATCCCATCTTGAATCAAAAGTGTGGCTAATTTATAATCATAAAAAGAATGAACTTGAATTCCCATTTGAGTAATCAAGTTTTTTTCCTTCGCCATTTTTTGCATTGCTCTTGCCTCTGACACATGATGCGTCAAAGGTTTTTGGCAGTAAACTGCTTTCCCTAAACCCATCGCCATCATCGAAGCAGGCGCATGCGTGTGATCAGGAGTGGAGACAATTACGGCATCCACTTCGCCTTCCATCTCTTTTAAAAGTTTGCGATAATCTTGGTAAACTTTTGCTTTTGGGAAAAGCAATCTCGCAGCTTCTAAATTTTTTGCATCGACATCACACAAGGCGGTAACGTCTACTAATTGATGAGAAGAGACTGCTTTCAAATCTTCCATTCCCATTCCGCCAACTCCAATGTGAGCAGTTCGGATTCGTTCGATTTTATCAGTTGCATCGGCTGCGGAGTCAATACCGCATTTTGGTAAAAGTGTAACGCCAGTTGTGAGGACAGCTACTTTTTTTAGAAATTCTCTTTTCTTCATTTTGTTTTGTTTTATGTAGAACGACTCTCCAGAGTCGTTGACCGTATTACGACTTTCCAAAGTCGAATTATAATGAAACGATTCTGGAGAATCGAATTAGGAATGACGATTTGGAGAATCGTCTTACTTTAATTTTTTAATTTTTATATTCTTAAACCAAAGCGGGCTATCATGATCTTGAAGACAGATGTACCCTTTTTTGAAGGTGCCATATTTTGGAAAATCTTTCCATTTACTTTTTGCTTTTCGTGCTTCCCAATCTTCTGACCAAGGTACAAAAGACAATACTTTTTTTCCATTCAACCAATGCTCTGCTAATTCAGGAGTAAATAAAATCTTTGAAGTATTCCATTCGCCAGCAGGTTTTACTATTTTTTGATTATTGTCTGGCGTATGCATGGCATAATCGGCAGCAGTTTTTTGCCACTCTTCCAATTTTGCATTATTGATTTCTTCCCATTTGAGATCATCCAGTAATTGATATTCGGGAGCAACTTCATAAGGGCCAGAAAACCCTTCTTGGACATGGTACAAAATTCCGCTGTTTCCACCTTCAGGTATTTTCCATTCCAAATACAATTCAAAATTTTCAAACTCCTCGGCAGCATAGATAATATCTTTTCCACCTTGTCGATCTGTTTCTAATTTTGAGTCAGTCGAAAAAGTTAATGCACCATCTTCGATGATCCATTGAGGAGGCAATGCATCACCATTGTATGCTCTCCATCCATCGGTAGTTGTTCCGTCAAAAAGAGAAATCCATTCGTCGGGGTTCGTATCTGTTTTAGTTGTGGTTCCTTCAGGTTGAGAGACTACTTCAGGTTTAGAATCAGTCTGGCAAGCATAAAAAAAGGAGGAGATGAAAAATAGGATTAAGATTTTTTTCATAATTTTTTTTTTGAAAAATTAGTTACTATTCAGCACAGCACTTTGTAATGAATTGAACGCTGAGACACAGAGGCGCAGAGATTCCCATTAGCATATTTTTTTCTTAGAAAAAAATAAAGCGCTGCGTCTCCCCATCTCTACGTTCAATTTATTCATTAATATTAGTGCTGAATAGTTACAAAAATTAAAAGATTATTTCAGGTGAAAAATAATAATTTATTTTTTGATCAGTCTGATTTTAATATTTCTCCAGCGGACTTTTATTCACCGCCATCATGAATTTGGAGAGCGATGGCACCTTTGCCTTTTCCAATTTTTTCATCTTCGATTTGAATCATTTCCATACCATTTAACCAAGTGGTGACTTTTGCGCCATCCGCTTTTATTTTCATGGTATTCCATTCTCCCATTTTTAGTGCAGCATCTTTTTTGGGATCAGGTTTTATTAACCAACCTCGACCGTAGGATTCATAAATCCCTCCCGTATTATTATTAGGCGGAGCAACTTCTGCTTGCCAACCCGTAATTTTAGTTCCCTCCAAAGTTGATCTAAAAAAGACACCGCTGTTGCCATTTGCTTCTTGTTTGAATTCCAGACTTAATTCAAAATTATCATAAAAATCAACAGTCGACAAATAACCATACTCAGCTTTTGGGCCGCTTTCACAAATTATCTCTCCATTTTCAACATACCATTTTTCACTTCCATGATTGATCCAATCGTCTAAATTTTTTCCATTAAAAAGGGAAACCCATTCGTCATTTTTCGAATCAGTTTTGGTGGTTTTTGCTTCGGGCTGAGATGCTACTGTTGGTTTGAGAGTAGTGTGGCAAGAGCAAAAGATAAAAACCATTAAAAGTATGGTTAAAATGTTTTTCATAAATATTTTTTTGAAAAGTTTAACAATAATAATTTATTTTTCTATCGGTTTGATTTTAATATTTCGCCAGCGGATTTTTATTCCACCACCATCATGAATTTGGCGAGCGATAGCGCCTTCTAAATTTTTCCATTAAAAAGGGAAACCCATTCGTCATTTTTCGAATCTGTTTTGGTTGTTGTTGCTTCTGATTGAGATGCTACGCTGGATTTGAAAGCAGTCTGGCAAGAGCAAGAGATAATGACTATTAGAAATATGGTTACAAAATGTTTCATAATTTTTTTTGAGAAAGTTGAAAATATAGAATCTCCCACAGATTACCAATTTCAATAGGAGAAAAGTATTTTATAATTTGTTTTTTCTCTAAAAAAGATTAATTCAGGATTGAACCATACTTGACTTGCTTGGTTTCATTTTTAACCTAATAAAAAAATATGAATTCGAAAAGTAGTCTCTGTTTTGAGTGAAAAGAAATACATTTCAAATTGTAGAAAGTTTTGATGAATGATTATTTTTTTTAATTAGAAAAAAATACTATTTTTCACGATTAGAAACCAGAATCAATTTAACATACAAACTCTAATAAGAAATGGCAGTAACAAGATTATTCGATTTTATCTATCATCAAAAAGAAAATTGCCCGCAGGAAAAAGCATATGGGCACAAAATAAATGGGGAGTGGAAATATTATTCCACCGATCAAATTATTCAAATGGCGAACCAAGCGAGTTGTGGTTTGATAAAATTAGGCGTTCAGCCAGGCGATAAAGTAGCGCTAATCGTATATAAAAACAGACCAGAATGGGTTGCGATGGATATTGCCATTCAGCAGGTGGGCGCGATAAATGTTCCCGTTTATCCAACGATTAGTCCGGGAGAATATGAGTACATTTTTAATGACGCAGGAGTGAAAATCGCATTTGTTGGGGAAGGCGATTTGTATGAAAAGGTGAATAGTAAAATCAATGCAATTCCAACGTTGACGGATATTTATACTTTAGATAAAGCGGAAGGAAAAAAATACTGGGAAGATATTTTCACCAGCGAAGGACAAGATATCGTGGACGCTCGGAAAGCAGCAATCAATCCTTCGGAATTGGCCACTTTAATTTATACATCAGGTACGACAGGTAATCCAAAAGGGGTGATGCTTTCGCATGACAATATTGTATCGAATGTAAGATGTGTAAATGATTTATTGCCTCTTGATTCAGGAGATATTGCTTTGAGTTTTTTACCCATCTGTCATATTTTCGAAAGATCGGCAGCGTATTCTTATGCGTACTCAGGGATCAATGTTGTCTTTACGGGGACGGATAATTTGGGAGGAGAAAATGGGGATTTGAGAGCGGTACAGCCTCATTTTTTTACAACGGTACCAAGATTGTTGGAAAAAGTATATGAAAAAATTTACAACAAAGGATTGGAGTTGACCGGCATGAAAAAGAAATTATTCTTTTGGGCGTTGAGTTTGACTGATAATTATGAGTTTGATCAAGCGCCTGGCTTTAAAGATAAAATTGCAGATAAATTAATTTTTAGTAAATGGCGAGAAGCGCTTGGTGGAAATGTTAAAGGTATTTTGACGGGAGCTGCAGCTTGTCCGATGAAGATGGTAAAAGTATTTTCAGCTGCGGGGATTCCAATTCGGGAAGGGTATGGGTTGACGGAGACTTCTCCAGGTTTGACGATTAATACTTTTGAAAAACATGGTGCAATGCTTGGAACAGTTGGTCCAGCAATCAAGATAATTACAGTAAAAATTGATCCTTCAGATGGGAATTATCGAGAAGGCGAAGGGGAGATTTTGGCAAAAGGGCCAAATATTATGATGGGATATTATAACCAACCAGAAAAAACGGCAGAGGTATTTAAAGAGATCGATGGCGAGCGATGGTTCTTGACTGGGGATATTGGAAAGATGATAAAAGGTGCGGGAGGAAATGAGTTTTTGAAAATTACAGATCGTAAAAAAGAGTTACTCAAGACTTCAGGTGGGAAATATGTGGCACCTGCTCCGATTGAAAATAAATTCAAAGAGGATTTCTTAATCGAACAAATGATGGTGGTCGGAGAGCGGCAAAAATTTGTTTCTGCTTTGATCGTTCCTGCTCCGGAAGCGCTGCAAAATTGGTGTAAAAATAATGGTGAAAAATGGACTTCGATGGAAGATGCGATTAAAAATCCAAATGTAATCGCTCAGTACCAAAAATGTATTGATGGGTTTAATCCTGAATTTAGTCATATCGAACAAATCAAAAAATTTGCTTTGTTGAATGCGACTTGGGATGCAATAAAAGAAGATGGTTCGAAAGCAGAATTAACTCCTACGATGAAATTAAAACGTAGAGTTATTTTGGAAAAGTATCAAGGTGCGATTGATGGTATTTATGGAAATACGTAATTTTGTAGCTCCCGCTGCGAAAAGTTAAAAGTTAGATTATTTTCTGTAGCAGGAGCTACGGAATTACATGATAAATAAAAGCGATGTCGGTACAAATGGTACTGGCATCGCTTTTTTTATAAGCTTTGCGGCCTCCGTGAGAGTGCCTTCGAGCAAGGCAAGAGTTCGTAAAGCGCTGGGGAAGACCTGCCCGACTTGAGAAGCCCTTGTTCGAAAAGTGTTAGGAATTTTCTAAAAAAATCACTTTAAGAAACCTCGATGTACTCTTTGTCAACTCACGGATTTATCAAAGCTAACTTCGAGTTTTTAAAAAAAAAAGCCAACATTTAATTGAATATTTTATTAATTTTTTTTTAGTCTAAAAGTTTAAGTTTATGAATTTATTTAGTTCGCATTCCTAAGCATGGCAAACCGTCCCAACAATCAAATAATATCTACCAACAAACAAGCTGCTACCTTCTCACTCAAGGTGATCGGCGGCTGACCATCGGTACTCACGATACAGCTATTGTCAAATGGCTCAATCCTAATCAATTCCAACACAACGCCCAACTCTATCTGGCATTTGTTAAGGTAATGTAACAATCCCTCTGAGCTATTGGTGAGCGCAGATAATCGTCCCTTTTGAGAATTAGTCATATGTGTTAAATTATGAAATTCCTGTTTGGCTACCTGACCGTTTTTATCTGGAATCGGCGAACCATGAGGATCTCGTAGCGGATGTTCCAACATCTCATCCATACGATCAAAGAGTTTTTGAGAATCAAGGTGTTCCATTTGTTCGGCAATCTTGTGTACTTCTTCCCAACCAAATCCCATCACTTTATGTAAAAAAATTTCTGTAAGGCGATGCTTTCTGATAATTAAAGCTGCCGCTTTTCGTCCTTTCTCCGTCAGCTTCACCGGCTTATATTTTTGATAATCTACCCAACCATTTTCCATTAAGCTCTTGACCATATTGCTAGCAGTAGGCTTACTTACCCCAACTTTTTTACTCAGTTCTGTAATATTGATATCAGGATTTTCTTGATTAAGAAAATAGAGTGCTTTTAAATAATTTTCTTTTACTGCGGTCGGCATACTTTTTTTTTGTACAAAAATACTAGTTCTTTCGCAGATTTAGTATTAGTCGTTTCAATACTGTTCACTTTAAATATTAGCTGTGTTTTTTTTATTAAAAATAAAGTGCTAAAAATATTGTTAGTCTACTCTAACTATTTAATTTTGTACTTTCTAAAAAATAAATTAAATAAGTTTAAATAAATGTTTGTCATGAATAAAATAATATTGCTACTCTCGATGATGGTTCTCTTCATCTCAGCAATTGGTCAAAATGCAACGCTCTCTGGCCAGGTGAATACACTCTCTGGAGAGACACTGGGATATGCCAATGTAGCCTTCGAAGGAACTGAGGTGGGAGTACAAACGGATGATGATGGTACCTTCGAGATTGCCAATATTGTTCCTGGAAGGTACCTGGTGATTGTTTCCTTTCTTGGATTCGAGCCTACTTCCAAGAAGATAACTCTGGGAGCAGGGGAGAGTGCAACACTTAATTTTACGATGGAAGAAGGGTCTAGCACAATGGACGAAATTGTGGTCACGGGAACCCTCAAGGAAGTTAGTCGACTAGAAAGTCCTGTGCCGGTGGAAGTTTATAATCCTGCTTTTTTTAAGAAAAACCCTACACCAAATATTTATGAAGCATTGCAGAACGTTAACGGTGTACGTCCTCAATTGAATTGCCAAGTTTGTAATACAGGAGATATTCATATCAACGGATTGGAAGGACCATATACGATGGTCTTGATAGATGGGATGCCGATTGTGAGTAGTTTGGCGACGGTTTATGGATTGTCGGGGATTCCGAATTCCTTGGTGGAGCGTATGGAAATTGTCAAAGGGCCTGCTTCGTCTTTGTATGGAAGTGAGGCGATCGGTGGACTGATTAATATCATTACCAAAAATCCAGAGAAGGCTCCCATTCTCTCCGCCGATGTGATGGGAACTACTTGGGGAGAGTTGAATACAGATTTAGGAATTCGATTTAATTTAGGGAAAAAAATGTCGGTGCTTACTGGGATTAATTATTTTAATTACGATAATCCGATTGATAATAACAATGATAATTTTACGGACGTAACGATTCAAAAGAGAATTTCTGTTTTCCAAAAATGGAATATCAAACGCAAGGACAATCGTCTATTTACCTTAGCAGGTCGATACTACTGGGAAGACCGTTGGGGTGGTGAGATGGACTGGTCAAAAGAGTTCCGTGGTGGTGACAAGATTTATGGAGAGGCAATTACAACTGAGCGAGTAGAATTTATGGGACAATATCAACTACCGACTGCAGAGAATATGATGCTTTCTTTTTCATTTAATAGTCACGATCAAAATTCAGTTTACGGAGATCTACCTTATATAGCTGATCAAAAAATTGGCTTCGGTCAGTTGACGTGGGATAAGACTCTTGGTAAGCACGATTTACTTTTTGGTACTGCTTTGCGTTATACTTTTTATGATGATAATACACCTGCTACAGGAGGCGATGAGAATAGTCCAGATAATAATCCTGACGAAATTTGGTTACCCGGTATCTTTGTGCAAGATGAAATTGACCTCCATGAAAACCATACATTATTGATGGGGCTTCGTTATGATTATAATGATATCCATGGGAATATTTTGACTCCTCGCCTTGCTTACAAGTGGTCAATCACTAAGAACGATATTTTTCGAATAAATGCAGGAACAGGATTCCGAGTAGTCAACCTTTTTACGGAAGACCACGCTGCCTTGACAGGAGCGAGAGAAGTGACTGTAAAAGAAGAATTGAAACCTGAGCAATCTTACAACGTCAATGTCAACTACATCAAAAAGAAATATCTAGATAACGGAGGTTCGGGAAGTATTGAATTATCGGGATGGTACACTTACTTTACCAATGTTATTTTTCCAGATTACGAGACCAATGCCAACCAGATTATCTATGATAATTTAGATGGTTCTGCGGTGACCAAAGGATTGAGTTTGAATGCTGACTTGACTTTGCATAATGGTTTTTCATTTATGTTGGGTGGTACTTTGATGGATGTTTCTACGGAAGAAGGTGGCATCAAAGAACGACAGATTCTAACGGAACGATTTACGGGAACATGGTCGGTTTCTTATAAATTTATGGATAATAAGTTTGCCGTAGATTATACTGGAAATGTATATGGTCCGATGCGTTTGCCTCTTTTAGGAGAACTTGATCCTCGCCCAGACGAGTCGCCTTGGTGGAGTATTCAAAATATTCAGTTGACCTACAAAGGTGTAAAGAATGTTGAATTTTATGGTGGTGTGAAAAACTTATTGAATTGGACGCCTTGGAAAAATCAAGACCAACCGATCATTGCTCGAAGTTTTGATCCTTTCGATCGTAATGTAGATTTTGGCGCAGATGGCAATGTTTTAGCGACAGCTCAAAATCCAAATGCGTTGACTTTTGATCCTTCTTATGTCTATGCTCCGAATCAAGGTATTCGAGGATTTTTTGGAATTCGATATATGATTAGATAGAGAATCTGTTTTATTTTAAATATTTATACAATAGACTTGTTACCCTTTAAAAAGCACTCATCTGAAAACATCTTTTTCTGCTATTTTTCCTGAAAAAATAATTCAATAGAAGGACTATTCAATGATTTTTTTAGAAAAAATATCAAGAAAATCTGAATTTCAGTTAAGCACTTTTCAAAGGGTAACAAGTCTAATACATTTTATATCCTGTTTCAGGGGGTAAGATGTATTATTTAATTTAAGTCTGACAGCGACTTCGCTTTGTGCCATAAAAAATAAAAGTAGATATAAAACTATTTAAATATGAAAGATGGTATTTTCTTCTCCTTACTTTTAGTAATCATGATAATGACTAGCTGTGTAAGCTTATTAGAAAAGTCAATTCCATCCACCGCTCCGTTGGCTCAGTATCAATTTTCTGAAGTCGATAGTCTGATGTCGGAGGAAGAACGACCTGTTGCTGTTTTCTTACACGCTACTTGGTGCAAGTACTGTATAAATATGGAACAGACTACTTTTCAAAATAGAGAAGTCATTCAAGTACTCAACGAAAAATATTATTTTATTTCTTTTGATGGAGGACAGAAGGAATCTGCTATGTTTAGAAATCGTTGGTTTGGATTTCTACCTAATGGTAGAAATACTGGAACACATGAATTGGCAATAGCTCTCGGTACTATAGATGGACAATTGGTTTACCCGAGCTTTGTGGTACTAAATTCTGATTATGAAATTGTTTTTCAACATGGTGCTTTTTTGGATAGTGCTGCGATGAAAAATATATTAGAAGAAGGTAGTGAGAGATAATACGAGGATGAGTTTTGCTGATTCTTTAATAAAATAAAAAATGGCGATGCTCCGAAGGGAGCATCGCCAAGATCATTTCGTGGAAAATGATAGGTTGTATCTTTATGATTTAAATTATCCCATTTCTGAAACAACTTCTTTTACTTCTGGAACCATTCTTTTTAGCATTCCCTCAATTCCTGATTTTAGGGTTACGGTGGAAGAAGGACATCCGCTACAAGCTCCTTGCAAAATTACCGTTACAATTCCGTCGCTATCAAATGATTTGAATTCGATATTTCCACCATCCATTTCTACTGCCGGCTTCACATAAGTATCAATTAAATCTTTAATTTTTTGAACAATGACCGTTTCATCTTCAGAGTATTCATAACTCGCTCCTCGCTCTTCTTCCACTTTTACCATTGCAGCTTCGAATCCTTCCGAAACTATTTCTCCATCATTCTCAACATATTTTTTGATGAAATCTTTCAACTTCAACATGATGTCTTCCCAAGAATAATTGAACTCTTTAGTTATCGAGACGAAATTATTACAAATGTAAACACCTTTCACATAAGGCAATTCAAATAATGCCGTTCCTAGAGGAGACCATTCTTTCGCCAAGTCTTCTTCTCTAAAATCTGCAGTTCCTTTGAATAACATTCTGTTAGTAACAAATTTCAACGATTCCGGGTTTGGAGTTTGCTCTGTGTAAAGCATTACCGGACTTTTAGTTGCTGTATTTTCCATAATTTATTATCGATTTAATTTTTCCTAAAAAGGTTATTTAGATTGATTCTACAAAGATAACGCTTTTCCTTGAATTTGGTTGAATATGTTTTGTCCGAAATTTGATATATTTTCTGGTAGCGGGACTTTCCAAGTCCCGTAATTTTTACGGGACTTGGAAAGTCCCGCTATCAGAAAATATCAACCATACAATTCATAATGAATCTGCCCTTTATTATAACCCATTTCCACCATCAACTTCGCCACCGCCTCATCAATCATATTACTCCACCCACAAATCCAAAAATTCACATCATTTCTAACTTCTCCAAAGTGTTTTTGATAAATTGGATGGACATAACCTTTTGCTAATTCATATTTTTTCTCAGGTAAAACTTCCGCTCGAGATAATGCCACCGAGTATTTAAATGCGGGCATTTTTTTCATCAAATCTTCCAATTCTTTTTCATATAAAATTCCATCTTCCGTCCTCGTTCCAAAAATCAAATGAATATTTTTATGCGGAATTTTATTGTTATAAATATCCCACAGCATACTTCGAAAAGGTGCAACACCAGTTCCCGTACAAATAAACACCAAATCCGTTTCTATTTTTTCAGGCAAATAAAAACCACCTGCAGGTTTTTTAATTTTGATGGACGTTCCAATTTTTACCTCTTCAAAAAAGTAAGTTGTGCCTGCGCCATCTTCGAGCAAGACGATACAAAATTCTAAAATATTAGATTGGTCAGGTGCATTCGCGATAGAGTAGGAGCGCCACCTTTTCGTTCGCTTATCGGAAATTGGTAAATCTAAAGTGACAAATTGCCCAGCCTTAAAGTCAATAATTTCATCACCTTCCACTTGCACCCAGAATCGCTTCGTCGTCGAAGATTCATCTTCAATTTTAATCACCTTGCTATCAAACCATTTTTTTGCCATACGTCGTAATGCGACTCTCTGAGTCGTTCACCGTCCACCGACTCTCCGAGCCGAAAAACAGTATTTTTAATGTTAAAAAATAACGACTTAAAAAGTCATTTTACGAGTAACGACTCGGAGAGTCGTACTACGTTTTACGAAGAATTAAATCTTCATACTTAATAAACACCTCAAACCCTTTTTCGTTGAAATACTTTTGTGTTTCCTCCGCGGAACGATCACTTGTCGCTAAAACAAAATCACCTCCCCAAGCTCCCAACGACTTTACACTTCCCCAAAAATCATCAAAATGTAAATCTTTTACTTTACGTAAATGTAATGTTACAGAAACTAAATCTTCGTGCTGCTCCAGTAATTTTTCAAATTCATAAAAATCAGAACAGTCTAATATTTTTTTTGTGAGAAAAGAAAAATCTGAAATGAGGTGCTCTTTTTTATCCATCTTTCGATAATGAGAAATTCCCTCTCGGCTGTTTTGTTTTTTTTCTAAAAAAATAAAATATAACTGATTTTTGAATGGAGGATCAAACTCGCAATTCGCCCATTTTACCACGCCATTTTTCTTTGAATATAAAATATTTTTTTCCGCACCTGCGCAAGCAATATCATATCCTGAACCGCCAAATGTTTTTTCTAACAATACAAATGCATCTACCTCTGCCCATTTTGCGAAACTATAAATTAAGGTCGAACTTGTTCCTAATCCCCAGTTTTTTGGAAAGGTTAAATGTGATTCTACCGCCACACCTTTTTCATTTTTCAGAAAAGAATGATTCAATTCTCGACAGACATTTAGGATTTGAGTCAAGCGATTGGAAACATCCAAATCACTTGTTTTAATCGCCTCGAAATTTTTCATAGAAAAAATTCCTTCGAACCAAATTTGTTTTTTCTCATCAAAACTTTTCCATGAAATCACCTCAGAGTTATGAATGTTTTCAAAGGTAAAAGTTTGTCCCTTTGAAGTCGGCAAAGCTAAAGCAAGTGCTCCGTCGAGTACAAAATATTCTGAGGAAAGGAGTAACTTTCCTTTGGCGTGAATGTATTGTTTTTTATTTTCCAACAATGTATTTACGTATTTGAAAAATGAAAATAAAGGAGTCTCTTTTATTATACAAGACCTTCCAAAACTCAAAGCTTTGGAAGGTCTATGTTTTTAAAGTAAGTTCTACAATATCCGTGGCACGGTTTCATACCGTGTCACGGGTAAGGTGATTTACGAACTAGCCTTTTGATCAGTCAAAAGGTTAAGGTCCTTTTTTTTGTCACCTCGCATTAAATCTAAAAAATCACGAACCGCTGAGAATGAAACTACTTTGTCTTTAAAGTAATTGACCGTTTCGGGTACCTCTTTTTCATTCGCTCCAAGGTGATTTAGAATATTAAGTAAGTGCATTTTCATATGTCCTTTTTGAATCCCCGTTGTGACTAAAGATTTGATTGCTGCAAAGTTTTGCGCCAATCCTGCCACGGCAATAATTTCCATCAATTGACTGGCAGAAGGATTACCTAAAAGTTCCAACGAACGTCTTGCCACAGGATGTAATTTTGTCAATCCACCTACCGTGCCTAAGGCAATCGGCAAGTCTAACCAAAATTTGAAAATGCCATTTTCCACGCTGCAATAACTTAAGCTTCGATACTGCCCATCTCTCGCAGCATAGGTATGTCCGCAGGATTCGACCGCTCTAAAGTCATTGGCGGTTGCTAAAACTACCGCATCAATTCCATTAAAAATTCCTTTGTTATGAGTCGTTGCTCGATGAGGATCGATGTGTGCAATGCGAATCGCTTTACAAAATTTCTCAGCAAAAGAGGATGCATCTAATTCACCATGTTTTCCTAAATCTTTCACAGGACATTCGACCCATGCCCGCACCAAACACTCTGGCGTATAATTAGAGAGAATTGCCATGATGATGGTCAACTCTTTTTCTTTTTTTTCAAAAATTTCATGCGTTGCAACGAAATTTTTTAAAGATCTTCCAAACTCTTCGAGGACAGAATTGATAAAATTTGCCCCCATCGAATCGCAAGTTTCAAAGTTAACTTTGAGTTGTAAATAGTCACCTTCTAAGTGCGTCATGTCGAGCAATGAAATGTCTAAAATTCCACCGCCTCGATTTTCCATATTGGCAGTAATATGCGAAACGTCAGTTCGTAATTGTGCATCCAATTCTTCAAAAACTGAGTTCAGTTTTTCAACATTTCCGCTCCAGCTAAAATGTACTTGACCTACTTTTTTAGTAGCAATTACTTTTGCTTTAAATCCGCCACGGTTCATCCAAAATTTAGCAGCGCTGGAAGCTGCAGCTACTACCGAACTCTCTTCGATGACCATCGGTAGAACATAAGTTTTATCATTGATGACAAAGTTAGGAGCTACTCCAAAAGGTAAAACATAATTACTGATAGTGTTTTCACTAAAGCCATCTAGCACTCTTTGTTGCTCTTCATTTTGATGCCAATGACTCATGAGTTCTCGCATCACATTTTCAGGGTCTTTGAAAAAATTCTCGACGATCCATTGCAATTTTTTTCGCTTGGATAATTTTGAGAATCCTGAAATTGATTTATTCATCGATAAAAAAATTTGTCTCCGGTTCACTAAAAGAGAGTTAGATTTTGTTGAAAATGAAATGATATTTTCAAATTTTGACAGAATCTATTCCATTTTAAAAGTGGAGAATTTTGTATTGTTTATTAATATACTATTCCTAATAAAAAAATTCCAATTGCTAAATTGAAAGATTTATTTTATGTAGTGCCCCTTTTGGGGTTATGAGCTATTTTATAGTTAAGAATGCATCAGCTACTTCTAGCCCTTGCACCTGCGCATCCACGTAATCAAATAATTCTTGGTAGTCACCTCGTGCATGTTTTAAAAAACTTGACGCCTGTCCGTAGATACTTGGAAGCTCCAATTTATTTATTAAATAATAACCATCCAAAAAGTTTTTCACACCACCTGAAATAATTACTTCTCTGCACCTCATTTTATTTCCCAAATCTTTAATAATTTGGTTGGTCATGATGGTCATTTCTTCAGCGCTATGTCCCACGAAAGCTAATTTTTGGAAAATACTTTGCTTCTGTTCATCGCTTCGAAGGAGTTCTACTTTGGAGAAATTAGTTCCTCCGTTGGCTGCAAAATCTACGGCTGCCAAAGGTAATTGAAAAAGTCGTTTTAGACTTTCGTAACCCATTCCTTGGCCAACTTCTTTGACGATAATTGGGGCATTTGTTTTTTCTAAGATTGTCTCAATTGTCTCAATTGGAGGTCGCCGAAAACGATCCCCTTCTGGTTGCAACCACTCTTGAAGTGGATTAACATGAATGATTAAACCATCGGCCCGAAGCTTTTGTAACAAGGTATTTACAAGTTCAATTTTGTTGTCGTCGATCAACTCTTCCAACTGCGCAATTCCTAGATTGGCATAAAAGGGCAAATCTTCTCCAATCAAATTTCTGACATCAAAATCTTTCAAATGTTCATCACTAAACAACAAAGATCGACAGGAGCCTAAGCCCATTCCCATGCCAAAATCTTTGCAAGCTCGCGCTAAATTATGATTGATAATTCCCGCAAAACCAGTCCCTCCTGTCATGCTCGAAACCCAAATAGGTGCGCGCATTTTTTTTCCTAAAAAATCAAAATCAGGAAGTGAGTTTTTCTCAGGGTGAGCAGCAAGAAGTGGTTCGTAATAAAAACGATGATCCAATTTCCCTTCCTCAATTTGCGATTGGAAAGCGAGTTCGATGTGATCACGTTTGCGGGATTCCGCGGTAGGATCATGGTTCTCTTTTTTTGAAATTTGCGAAGCAGTTAAATTATTATTATCGTTCATATTTTATCAATCAAAAATTTCTGCTGATGAATGCCTACAAAGGTATGCCTTTGTGAGGACAAAATAGTTACAAGAAGGGTAACAAAAACGGGGCGTGAAGGTTTTTAGAAATAATATTTTGTTGAAAAAATACGTCTTGATTAGAGAATTAAGAAGTGGAAAAAAATTAGCTTCTAGCGAAGCTAATCTAGCTTCGCTAATCTAGCGATGGTTTTACTAGTTGATTTATAACTGATGTTACGCAAGCCTGTTTTGGGGAAATCGAAATTCTATTTTGTCCCGAGAGGAAGAACATTAATAAGATTTGTAGAATTAATTGGAATCAAATCCAAACATAATTTGGTTGATTTTTTTGGTTTTTAAACATCTGCGTAACATCAGTTATAAGTATAAAGATATTTTTACCCATCCGAAACAGCTCCACCCACCTCATCAAATCCAGGACGAACAAACCCTTCCGTCTGCGGAAATTCCTTTTTCATTCCACTCTTCAACTTCGAGATCAAAACCAAAAGATCTAGAATATCATCTTCCGCATCAGGCATTTGTTGTCGAACCATTTCCCAAGCTGTGATACTTTTTTCGATAGCAATCAAGGTAATTTTGGCAGTTCCGTTGGCATCATTTTGAATAGGATATTCTTCGAGCATCCACTCATCATGAAGACCTTCGACCGCACGACTAATTTTAGTATGAATAAAATAGAGGTAATGATAAATGGAGGTTAGCGCATCATTGAGTTCATCCACTTCTTGTTCTACATTGATTCCCAACTCATCCTTTTGTTGCATTTCTTCTTCTTTTTGGGACATCAAATGCTCATTGGAATCGAGCCAAAGACTGGTCAATTTATAATACTGTTTGCTTCGTTTGATCAGATTTAATTGAGAAGGAGTGTATTCAGGTTCTTCCTCTTCAAAATTTTCAGCAGCATCTTGAACTTCTTCCCAATCCAATCCACGCTCTTCTGCAGCTTGCTCCAATAATTTAACAGCCTCTTGCAAACTCCCTTGCAGAGAATCCAAAAAATGTTCTGCTTCAACATCTTGGCTATGTTCGCCTTTGGCAGGAGGTGCTTGGAAATTTCGACATTGATTGGAAAAAGTGCATCGTTCGCACCAGCGGTCGCAGTAATTATAAATTCCAGAGATGAAATCCTCGTCGTTCTTCATGGTATGTTGTAGTAAAGTATATGTTTGTTCTAGTGCTATATTAAAGGTAAAACAAAGAATTCTTTTTTCCCAAGAAAAATGAAATAGTTGAATTAAAACTTTCGAGTAACTTTTTTTTGAAAAAAAAAGGCAAAAAAAGTATCGAAAATCTATTCAGTCAAAAATTTCTGTGCGAAAATTTAACTGATTATCAGGTGATTACGTATTTTAAAAATAAAAATTAGAATCAAAAGCTTTGTTTTTAATAAACAAAAGAATTACTTTTGCACTCGCTTTGAATCAAGGCGATTTCTAATTGAAATTTTTATCATTTTAAAATAATTATAGAGTGAATACTTTAAGTTACAAAACTCAATCAGCTAATAAAGATACTGTAGACCATAAATGGTTTATCGTAGATGCTGAAGGGCAAACCTTGGGACGTATGTGTAGCAAGATTGCAGCAGTATTGAAAGGTAAGCATAAGCCTTCTTATACTCCACACGTAGATACTGGTGACAATGTTATCGTTATCAATGCTGATAAAATTCGTTTGACAGGAAACAAGATGGAACAGAAAGTTTACTTGTCTTATTCTATGTATCCTGGTGGACAAAAAAGCATTACTGCCAAAGAATTAATGGTGAAAAAACCTTACTCAGTTGTCGAAAGATCTGTAAAAGGAATGTTACCAAAAAATAAATTGGGACGAGCAATGTTTAAAAAATTATTTGTGTACGCAGGAGCAGAGCACCCGCATGTAGCACAAAAACCTGAAAATCTTTAAAAATAGTTTAATATGGAAATGATAAATGCTATAGGCAGAAGAAAAGCATCTGTTGCTAGAATTTACTTAACTCAAGGAGAAGGTAAGATCACAGTAAACGGAAAAGATTACAAAGAATACTTCACAATACCTCATATTCAATCTGATATTACTGATCCATTTCAAACTGTTGAGATTGATGGTAATATTTACGATGTAAAAGTAAACGTGAACGGAGGTGGATTCAAAGGTCAAGCTCAAGCTATTAGAATGGCTATTTCAAGAGCATTGGTTAAAATGAATGAGGAATTCAGAAGTCCATTGAAATCAAGAAAATTCTTGATGCGAGATGCACGTGTGGTTGAGCGTAAGAAATATGGTAAACCAAAAGCACGTAAGAGCTTCCAGTTCTCAAAACGTTAATCGTTGCGAGATCGCTTTTGCGAATTTATTTTGCCCCTTTTTATGCGGGCGTTTTAATCTTTTTAAAAATCTGTTTGAAAAATATTTTTTGTAAAAAAGGAAAACCGAAGGTGTTTTTTCCAAAACAAAAAATAACAAACTAAAAAATAGTAAAATGGCTAAACCTACTTATCAAGAGTTAATGGATGCAGGAGTTCACTTCGGCCACATGAAGAGAAAGTGGAATCCGAAAATGCAACCAAATATTTTTATGGAGCGAAAAGGCATCCATATTATCGATTTGAATAGAACTGATGCTGAATTAGACCGAGCGGCAAAAGCATTAAAGCAAATTGCTGCTTCTGGTAAAAAAATACTTTTTGTTGCTACTAAAAAGCAAGCACGGGACATCGTTTCTAAAGCGGCGTTGAGTGTTGGAATGCCTTTCGTAGTGGACAGATGGTTAGGAGGTATGATGACTAATTTTTCAACTATCCGTAAGTCTGTGAAAAAAATGCAGACTATTGATACGATGTTAGCAGATACTACTTTGACTAGTGTAACAAAGAAGGAAAAGTTGACGTTAACTCGGGAGAGAAATAAATTAGAAAGAGTTTTGGGTGGTATCGCAAACTTGAACCGATTACCTGGAGCAATTTTTATCGTCGACATAGGACACGAGCATATTGCTTTGGCAGAAGCTACAAAATTAGGAATGAGAACTTTTGGTATGGTAGATACTAATAGTGATCCTAACATAGTAGATTATGCTATTCCTGCAAATGACGATGCATCTAAATCAATCTCAATTGTAATTAATTACATAGTTGAGGCAGTCCAAGAAGGATTGAGAGAAGGTGCAAAGGCTAAGCAAGATACTAAGGCTGCTACAAAACAAGCTTAATTAATTTTTGCTTGTAGGAATTTATAATTAAATCACTTTAATCATACTGTCGGTTTAAATCGGCAAGTCTAAAATTTTCATAAAGATGGACGTTAAAATTTCAGCTAAAGACGTAAAAGAATTACGGGACATTTCAGGTGCTGGTATGATGGATTGTAAAAAAGCGTTGACTGAAGCAGGTGGAAACATTGAAGAGGCAATCGCAATTCTTCGTAAGAAAGGACAAAAATTATCTGCTAAAAGAGCAGATCGTGATGCTAAAGAAGGTGCGGTTATCGCATTGACTTCTGCTAACAGAAATAATGGAATTATCGTACGATTAAGTTGTGAGACTGATTTCGTTGGTAAAGGGGAAGCATTTATTGCTTTGGCTACTTCCATTGGAGAGGTTGCTTTGAAAAACCTTCCTGAATCATTAGAAGCTTTATTGGCTTTACCTTACGATGCAGAAATGAACGTAGGAGATAAAGTAACAGAGCAAGTAGGTGTATTTGGAGAAAAAGTAGAAGTGAAAGCTTACGAAAAAGTAATTACTGCTGCTGGCGAAGGTCAAGTTTTACCATACATCCACATGGGTAACCGTGCTGCTGTTTTGGTTGCTTTGAATTTGGAAGGACCTGATTATGTTGAGGCAGGTAAGAATGTTGCGATGCAAGTTGCTGCAATGAAGCCTTTAGCTTTGAACAAAGATAGTATTGATCCTACTGTGATTGAAAAGGAGATGGAAATCAATATGGATCAAGCTCGTCAATTAGGAAAACCAGAAGCAATGTTAGAAAGAATTGCATCAGGTAAAATGAATAAGTTTTTCAAAGAGAATACTTTGATGGCTCAAGTGTATGTAAAAGATGGTTCAATGACTATTGAATCATATTTACAAAGTGGCCACAAAGATTTGACGGTAACTGAATTCAAACATGTTGCATTAGGTTAATTTTTTGATATGAAAAATTAATAAAAATATAAAAGCGAATTATTTATTTAATTCGCTTTTTTTTTGACCAAGATGGAATCTAAATTTTTCCAAAAAAATAAATATCATTTAAAATGGCAATTAAGTATAAAAGAGTTCTCCTTAAACTTAGCGGTGAATCTTTGATGGGGGATCAAGAATTTGGAATCCAACCCTTGATGTTAAGACATTACGCAGATCAAATAAAAGATTTGGTTGAAGCAGGTGTACAGGTGGCGGTTGTAATTGGAGGGGGGAATATTTTTAGAGGATTGCAAGCTAAAGAAACTGGGATCGGAAGGGTTCAGGGAGATTACATGGGGATGCTGGCAACCGTAATTAATGGTATGGCGCTACAAGGAGCATTGGAAGGTGTGGATGTTTTTACTCGATTAGTTACCGCAATTGAAATGCGAGAAATTGCCGAACCTTATATTCGAAGAAAAGCAATTAGTCATTTGAGAAAAGGGCGAGTGGTTATTTTTTCAGCTGGAACTGGAAGTCCATATTTTACGACTGATTCTGCTGCTGCACTTCGAGCAAATGAAATTGGAGCAGATGTAATTTTGAAAGGAACACGAGTGGACGGAGTTTATACTGCTGATCCAGAAAAAGATCCAACGGCAACTAAATACGAAACGATTACTTTTACTGAAGTTTTGAACAAAGGATTGAATGTGATGGACAAAACTGCTTTTACACTTTGTCAAGAAAATGATCTACCGATTATCGTTTTTAATATAGGAAGGAAAGAAAATTTGATGAGAATTATTCAAGGGGAATCTGTGGGGACTCTTGTCGAAGGGTAGTTATTTTTGCAAAAAAAATATGTAAAAGCGTTGTTAGGAAAAGCTAGCAGCGCTTTTATTATTTTGGAAAACTATGGAAGACCCCAATAAATGAAATCGCCATTCTAAATGGTAAACTAATTTCTTCATCCAACTCATCGATGACTGTCCAATTTCGAGGATCATCTTGCCACTCCATGTAGATTTCAAAAACACCATTTTTGTTACCATCAATTTTCCAATCATTAAGATTATTATTGTAGAGAGCTTTTAAAGTTAGTTTTTTTGCTCCATCAGAAATTGTCCATTCATTCACATCATTTTTCCATTTCATGCGCATCGTGATAATTTCACCATCACCTCTGATTTCCCAAATGGAAGGATCATTCTTGAATTTTAATTTGATACTTCCAGTTGATTCACCAATTCGATAATCCCACTCCGACCAATCTAATTGCTGTGGCCAACGCATGGCAAGACTTCCTTCTTCCTCTTCATCATCTGTGAAAATAGTCCATTCTCGAAAATCATCACTCCATCGAGTTTCAAAACCAGTAAGAATTTGAGCAGAGGAAAATGAGTAAGAAAAAATAAATAATATTAAAAATAAAAATTGCTGTTTCATGTTTTTAAAATAAGAAAAATGTAGAAGATATTGTTCCTTTTTAGAAGAAAAACAAAAATATATAATTTAGGTTAAATGATTATTTTTTTTCTTCAAAAAAAATCAATAGCATCTTTTACATAAATAAGTTTTTCTTTGCATTATATTTTAAATATTGAAAGAATAACGCTTACTTAACCATATTTATGTCAGACATCAAAAATATTACACCTCAAGGGCCTTCAGGCTATCCTTTAATTGGAAATCTTTTAAATCTCGCAAGCTCCCAACGACTAGCTTGGCTTCAATCCTTAACTGATAAATATGGTGATGTTTCTAAATTCAAAATACTTAAACGAGAGGTCTATTTAGTTAATCATCCAGATTTAGTCAGAGAGCTTTTAGTCCAAAAAATAGATAATTATACCAAACGAACGGTTGCTTTTAGCATAGTCAAAAAAGTTTTAGGAGAGAGTACTTTTACTGCTACGGGCGATGTTTGGAAACGAAAGAGAAAGTTAGTTCAACCGTCTTTTCATAAAAAGCGAATTGCCAATTTAGGTGAAATTATGACCGACGCGATTGAGGATATGTTGAATGATTGGGAATTGATTTGCGATAAAAATGAGACTGTCGAGATGACTGATGCGATGATGAGACTTACGTTGACTCTAGTGGTCAAAGCATTGTTCAGTACTGCTTTGTCAAAAGAAGAGGTACAAACCGTAGCGGATGTTTTTACTCCGTTGTTGGACGAAACGAATTTTAGAGCAAGTTTTCCGATTCGGATGTTTCATAAACTTCGAGCTAAGAAAGGTGCTGCATACGAAAAAAATATAGCTGACCTCGATGAAATTATTTTTCGCATTATTCGAGAAAGAAGAACTTCTTCCAAGCCTCATAATGATTTATTACAAATGCTCATGGAAGCGCAGGATGAGGAAACGGGCGAATTATTAAGTAACGAAGAATTGAGAGATGAGGTGATGACTGTTTTTATTGCAGGGCATGAAACTACGGCCAATGCTATGTCATGGTTGTGGGCGATACTTTCGCAACAACCTGATATTCGAAAAAAAGTAGAGCAAGAAGTAGCAGAAGTATTAGGCGACAGAAAACCTACCGCAGCAGATTTTCCAAACTTATCCTACTCGCTTAAAGTATTCAAAGAGACCTTGCGATTGTATCCACCGGTGCCGATTTTGCCAAGAAGAGTTGAAGCAGATGATGTTTTGGGAGGTTATGAAATCAAAGGAGGAGGCGAAGTTTTCTTTAGTGCATATCTCTTGCATCGTCGTCCTGATTTTTGGGAAAATCCAGAAACTTTCGATCCCAATCGTTTTGAAAGAGAGACGGAAAGAAAGCAACATCCTTTCGCCTATTTACCTTTTGGTGGTGGCCCAAGAATTTGTTTAGGAAATAGTTTTGCGATGATGGAAGCTGTTTTTATAGTGGCGATGACGACTCAGCGATTTCGCTTGAATCTAGTTTCTGACAAACCAATTGAACCTTTGATTTCATTGACAACTCGACCAAAAGGTGGGGTTGAAGTTAGTTTGGAAAGGAGATAATTCTTAATGTAATTCAATTTTAAATCACGACATCGTTTTTCTTTTCTGCCGAAATATCCATTTTGTCAGATCACGATTATATGAAATCGTCCCAGCCAAGACATAACAAGTTTAGTTTTTCGTTGTTAACTAATTCATGATAATATTGGATACTTCAAGAAAAAAGATTGAATAAAATCAGCATGTAAATTAACAATCAGGTGTAAAAATTCACCCTTGTTTTAATCATCGCTTGAAGTTAGATACTTTGGGAAATTCTAAATTAGAATTTATCGTGAGTAGAAATCTGAGTAGTGAATTTAAGACTTGGGTAAATAAGTAGCAATCGACTTTAGTAATTAAATACTCTCTAAGTCCTACAGTCTAAAAGTTGGCCGCTACAATTCATCCTCAAAAAATGACATTTTAACGAAAAAAAATTCCACTACTCCTTTTTTCCATTCATCTTGCAATCGAAAATAATAGCTACTTACTAGTAGGTAGTTTTTTTTGCCACAAAAGAACGGAGACACAAAGATACTATGCAGGATTTTTTTCAAAAAACCTTCGCTACTTTATGGTGATACTCAATAGATGGTAATCAGTTACAAAGTATTTAACAATTAGAGCAATAGAAAATGAATGAAAAAAATAGAAAAAGCTTTCTTGAAATGTGTTCAATTTTCTGCGAAATGTGTTAGTCTTCATAATTTAAACGGCTGACTTTTGCACTATCATTAATGACCAAAATTAACAACGGAATGTGAGTACGTTTCGTTATCATCATAAATATGATGATTGGCAAAATTGAATACTTCAAAAATGAAGATTTAGCAAAGACAGCATATTAATTAACCCCCTTGCTATGAAAACAATATACTTATTACTTTTTTTATTTTTCGTTACATCGGGAGTCGAAGCACAACCTCGACGGTTTATTTTTTTGAATTCTGGTTATTCTTTTAATAATTCTCTTCAAATTAATAATGAAAAAATAAAAAATTCTAGAGGATATATCATCACCTTCGGCGGAGCATTAAAAGTATTTTCAATTAAAAAAAACTATTTATCGCTTGGAATGGCAGGCAAAACTATTTTTTCTTCAGGGAGCAGAAAAGGCAACAAATTCAATGCTTCTACGATCCGTTTTGTATTTCCATTAAGAATGAATTTCCCCCTAACTGAAAAATGGGCAATTTCAACAGGTTTTAACTTTCAAAATAATCTAGATTTTCTTGATCCTGATTTCAGGTTGGGCTATAGGTATTTATGGAGAGTTGACTATTCCGCAGGGATGAAATATTTATTAACTAATCAATGGTCTCTGACTGCAAATGCAGGTATTAATCTACGAAATATGCCAGATGTATTTTTTTTAAATGAACCAAAATTTGCAGTCTTAATTGGTATAGAAAAGCAATTCTACAAAAGAAGAAAAACCAAAAAATAAGCTATGAAGAATTTACTACTTTTTTTAATGTTGATACTATTTTTTAGTTGTTCCAAGTTCACCGAAGATTTTCAACTATTAGATATTACAGAAATTGAAACGGAATTACCGGTGATTAATATTGAAGTCAATATTGATGATTTTAATAAGATGAACAAAGAGGTCGACGAAGAAATTGAAATCGAAGGGCGATTTAATTTGTTTCGAAATGGTATTTTAGTGATAGAAAATGAGGAGGTGGAATTGGAGATTAAAGGTGGTTTTTCTACTAGATTTTCATTAAAGACTTTAGGTGTTAAATTTGAAGATAAATATGATAATAGTGATCGTTCGCTGATTAATCCTAGTAAAATTCTCCCTCATCATAATCTAGATAAAATCAAAGCTATTCGATTGAGGAACTCTGGGAATGATTTTGTAAAAACGATGATGAAGGATTTGAGCCTTACTCAATTGGCCATTAATGCTGACTTAAATTTGGATCTTACTTATGGAGAACCTGTTCTTGTTTATATTAACAATGATTTTCATGGGTTATTGAATTTAAGGACAGAAGCTAATTCGCATGGGATGGCTGGACTTTATGGTGTTAAAAAAGATAATATTACTCTAGCTAAAATCACCACCTATGAATTGATTAAAAAGGATGGTGACTTTGATCGGATTGATGCGTTTGTTCAAGCGATAGAAGAAGAGAATCTTAATTATTTGAAAGAGGAACTTGATGTGGATAATTTTATCGACTATATGGTATTCCAATCCTACATAGCAAATGTAGATTGGCCTCATAATAATGCTCGATTTTATGCGATTGATCAGGGGAAATTTAGATTTGTGTTGTTTGATTTAGATGGTGCTTTGCGACTCAGAGTGAATAAAGAACCGCTCAATATTATTGAAGATAAACGGTTTCCAAATATCCTTACCGATTTGTTTTTTATTTTTTATAAAGAGGAGAGTTTTCAGCAGGCCTTTTGGGGTAGGTATGGCTCGTTGTTAGCAAGTGGAATTATTTCGTATGATAATTTTAAGCCAATTGTGGATGCGAATATTGCTCAAATAGATTTAGAAATTCAGCTTCAAATTGGTAAACATCAAGCTCCTCGAACTATGATCGAATGGAATATTGAGTTAGATAAACTGCTCACTTTATTTCAAGAACGTGAGCAAGTGGTTTCTGATCTCGTGGAATAATTTGAATTTAATTTTTTAAAAAAATCTTTACCGTACACTTTTTAAAAGTGTACGGTAAAGATTTAAGAGTTAGTTATTGTAGGACTCTTTCCTTCTTCTTTCTTATGCTGAAAAATGAAAGAAGTAACAGACAACTCGAAATAATAACAAACGAAATTCCTATCCCAAACTGATCTACTAAAATCCCTAAAGCTACTGCAATCAACGAAGTCAAAATTGTTTGGAAAAAAGATTGACCAGAAAGCACAGAGGTCAAAATTTCATTGGGAACGTTATCTGCAATTTCTCCCGTAAGCATTGGTTTTCGAATGTTTTCCAAAACATAGATCAAAATAAATGCAAGCAAAGATAAAACCCACAACTCATAATAATATAAAATTCCGCAAATCGCTCCTGCGAAAAGTCCCATCAATAAAGTTAATCTTGGAATATTTCGAAAGGGTAATTGAGCAACTTTAAACGAATTTTTTGATGCATAGGATGTCAAAAGAAAAATGATGAAATAAATGATTCCGATAATGATCCCACTTTTTCTTTTTTCATTCAAGCTCATCATCACAGGAATAATCAAGACGACATTTAACATTAAAGGTTGGATATAATCTTTGATGGCTTTGAGAAAAGAAGAGTGAAGTGCGGTAGAGTTGATGATTTGAAAAACTTTAGGCTGTCTGATAATTTTCACAAAAGATTTTAAATTAGAACCAATCGTTTTTTTAGAGGTATCGTTTTTCTTTTTTAGAGAAAAATTTAATTCAGTTGGGTAAGAATAAATATTCAAGAAATTAAACAAATATGGAATCACCGAATATAAAAATATACTTCGATAACTTCCAGAATAGAAAACTAACACTCCTGCAAAAAGCGCTGAAATAGCAGATCCCTTTTGTGACCAAGAACGAGTGTGTCCATAATAATTGGCCTTATGATTTCCCCAATCATTTAACCGTAGATAATCCATAATCATCCCTTTGTGAGTTCCCGAGCGAAATGCATCTCCCATTCCATAAAGAATAATGGCTACCATAAACCAATAAAAATCTGCCATGAAATAAAAAAATAAAAAAGAAATAATGTAGGCGAGGAATGCAGCAATGAGTGAATTTTTTCGTCCGTAAGTATCTGCAATTATTCCAGATGGAATTTCAAAAAGGTTAATGATGATTTCGCGAGTGGCATAAATGATTCCAATTTGAGTGTAGGATATTCCATTTTCCAAAAAGAAAAGTAAAAGGAAGGCATCAAAAAATCTAAGATTTTTTAAAAATCCATAAGCGCAAAATTTAATGTATTGTTTATCTTTTTTGAAAGGAGCCATGAGGATTCAGATGTTTATGATTCGGTACTTGTGAAAAAAAAAACATCCCCTTCGTTGGAAGAGGATGTTATATTGAGGGCTGAGAAAATATTGAGGCATTAGTGTATCGGCATTAGTTATCAAAACAACCCAGCCCTTTTCTTTTCGAATAATTATTAACGAAAAAGTACGCTAAAAAAAATATTCAAAATTTATCTTTTTCTTAAAAAGGTAAATCGTCATTACTTTGCGCTGCAGGAGGAGCATCAGTTGGTGATGGCATACTTGCAGGAGCAGCAGCACTAACTGGAGCTGCTTGTTGAGCAGGAGCTGCACTTTGCGCATCAATTTTCCAAGCATCCAAAGTACTAAAATATTTAACCTCACCCTGTGGGCTTGTCCATTCTCTTCCTCTCAAATTGAAAGTTACTTTTACATCATCACCTTCATTAAATCCATCCAATTTTTCGCAATTGTTTTGCACCATTTGGAATTTAACTAATTGAGTATATGCACCATCAACCATCTCAACTACAAACTCTCTTTTTTTGAAAGTATCTGTTACTTGTTGAGTGTCCATTTTTTTGTACAATTTGCCTTCTGCTTCGAATGCTGCCATAATGTGTATTATTTTTTAGATGAAAACTATGTTTTTTTTAATGTGTCGCAAAGATATAAAAAGTTGATTGATTTGAGAAAAAAAAGTGATGAAGATCGCTCCGTTGACATAGCGACAGATGAGTCGTTGCACTCCTTGACAGAAGACAGACTGATATAATAATATACTTAACAAAATTGCTCTCGTTAGTCTGTCCTCTGTCAGTAGGCGCAGCGCACGATTTGTCCTCCGTCAGCGGAGCGGTTTTCTCACCAATAAAAATCCCGAATAAATTAGGAGTATTTATTCAGGATCTTTGTGGGTGAGTAAAAGTTGTTTGTTTAAATTAACGCTCTTGTCTAAGACTTAAACACGAGGTGCACTAGGTGCTGTGAGTTTGTAAATGTCGGTAGGACTACTGCATAAAATGGCACGCCTACCTCTAACGGCAATGGGAGCTTTAATCAGATCCGGGTTGTTGGCAATTACCGTCAACCAGTCTTTCTCATCAAATTCTCGACCCCGAATATTTTTTTGATAATATGGATGAGCCTTATTTAAAAGATCTTTGGGATGAATATCTAATGATCGTAAAATCATTTGCCAACTTGTTCCAGTTGAAGGAGATTTTGCATGCGAAAATGTTCTAATGTGTGGAGACATTCCTTGGGCATGTGCCACCATCTTTCGATCCGAGTCAGACTCTGGATTGTAGTAAATTAATATTTCACGATTGTTAGTTCTCATCTAAATTTATTTTTATGGTTATGAGATAGCCTTACGAAAATAGTAAATTACAATTAAATAAACAAATTTAATTTTTTATAAATTTAAATTCGTAGAATTAAATAATATGAATTGTTGTGATTGCGACAGGTTGTTTTTAGAAATATGCACAAGGAGTATTATTATTTGGAAGGAGGTATTGATCTGTATTTTTTAATTAAAATTTGATACTTGGATACGTTTTTTGGTTTAAAAACTTTGGTGGTCGAAGGCAGACATTTTCAAAAACATCTTCTGCGCAAGTTTTATAATAGGTGTATTCAAATGTGCAAATCATTGCTTCGTTAGGTAAGTCTTTTCACAATCCTAGCAACGGGGTCTTATTTCTAACATAGATTAATTTTTAATTAAAAAATTAAAAATCAAGTTGTTTGGAAATGTTCAAAATCTCGTCCATCAACTCTTCCAATAATTCAATCGTAGAAAAAGAATTCATCAAAGTTACTCTCAAATAAATGGAATCATTTAACATCGTTTGGACGATATAAAATTTTCCATCATGCAAAAGTTGTTTTCGAATTTTGGTATTTAGTTCGTTGAGTTCGGTTGGTGTTTTTCCATTTTTTAAAATTCGGAAGCATAGAATATTTGCTTCAGGTTCATGCGCGATTTCAAAATTAGGATCTGCTTGTAGCATTTTTGAAAAAGCTCTCGCCAAGTCGTAAGTGTAAGTTACATACTCATCAAAAATTTCTACGCCATAATTTTTGATCAAAGAATAAATTTCCAAAACGGAATTAAATTTAGTGCATTCAAAAGTTCGCTTCGTCAAGTTGAACCATTCCTCTTCCGAATTTTCCCAAAGATAATCTGCCTTTTGGTGGAAGGTTCGATAACTATCTTTTCCATTTTTATAAATCAAAGCAGTAATCAAACCTGCGGTCATCATCATTTTATGACCATCGATAATTACCGAATCTGCCAATTCAATTCCTTTGACTAATGATTTATATTTTTTGGAAAAAATGGCTGCACCACCATGTGCTCCATCGGCATGAAACCACAGGTTATGTTTTTGTGCAAATGCTCCAAACGCCTCCAAATTATCGTAGGCACCAACCGAAGTGGAACAAGCATTTCCAACAATCGCAAAGATGGTTTTTCCTTCCGCAATTGCATTGTTGTAAATTTCTTCCAACTGCGAAATATCTGCTTGGGATTTTCCATTCGTAGGAATTTTGATAATTCCTGCATTGCCCAATCCCATAATTTTAACCGCTCGATCTACGCAATAATGTGCTTCTTCCGAAACCATAATTGCCAACTGTTTTTCTTCAGGATTTCCTTCATTCCACCTGTCTCCAAATCCTTTTACTTGTCGTGCAGTTAAGAGTGCGGTCAAGTTTGCAAGTGTTCCGCCCGAGGTCAAAAAACCACTTGCCTCATTTCCATAGCCAATATATTTGGAGAAAAAATCCATTACAATTTTTTCCATCGGAGCAGAAAGTGGAGACATTTCGTAAAGGCCAGAACCGTTTTTTAACGCACTCACCAAGAGTCCACTAAGCATCGTGTCGGGGAGGGGAGGAGCAACTTGATGACCCATATATTTTGGATGGTGCAAGTGCATAGAGTGCTTGATTATTTTTTTGTAAAAATCCTCAGGAGAGGAATCGGAAGTCAAATGTTGGTTCCAATCTTCGAGTGCCTCGTCAGGATGTCTCCATGCCATGACTGGCATTTTTCCATCATTTACTTCTTCTAGATAATCGGCAATGGTATCAATTAATTGATGTCCGTTTTTTCTAAAATCTTTTGGGTTGAATGCCTTTTGGAGTTCGCTCATGTTTATTTTTTTAGCCAAAACTAAATAAGTTTTTTGGTGAAATTTTAGACTAATATTTTGGTGTAAAATTATGAATAAAGGACGAAGGAATTATAATAGTTCAATAGTTATTTATTTTTCTGTGTATGCTCAGGAAGCAACTAAGGCTAATTTTTCGTTATATGTGAGAGTGATAAAAAAAAATCAATTAATTATGGTTTTTATCATGTTTGATTACCTTTACGAACACATACTTTAGCTGTCTAGTCATAACATCCCTATCAAAGACATATCTATTTATATTATAATTCTTTGCTTTTTTTACTATTCAACAATGAATAGAATATTATATTTTCTAAAAGATAAATAGCTTTAACCATTTTAACTTTTTAATCTAAAAACATTAGTATGAAAAAAATCACTACTTATGCCGGACTTATAGTCCTACTGTTTTTTTCCGTTCTAAGTGCAGACGCACAAGTCCAAATTACAGGTACAGTAATGGACGAGGCAGGAGAAACTTTAATTGGAGTTAGTATCCTTGTTGCAGGAAAAACGAACGGAACAACTACTGACATAGAAGGAAAATTTTCTCTTGACATTTCAGGAGATAAAGCAGAATTAATTTTTTCTTATACGGGGTTCAGCGAGCAACGTATATCAGTTGGAACTAGTAACTCTAAACTAGAGGTAGTTATGTTAGCGGGGACTACCAATCTTGACGAAATCGTAGTTACTGGATTAGCAACTACCGTAAAACGGTCGAATTTAGCTAACTCCGTGGCTCGAATAGATTCGAAAGATCTGACTGGGGTCGCTGCTCAAACTACGACAGAAAGTGCTCTTGTTGGGAAATTTACGGGAGCTGAAATCCGTAGTAGCTCTGGTGCACCAGGAGGAGGCGCATCTTTTAAATTACGTGGTACGACTTCTATTAGTGGATCGTCACAACCTTTGATTATTTTGGATGGAGTATATATTGATAATTCTTCTATTCCTGCTGGTTTGAATATTGTTTCAGCAGCATCAGGTGGAGGAAGTACTTCTAATCAAGATAATCCTTCTAACCGATTGGCGGATATAGATCCTAATGATATAGAATCTATTGAAATTCTTAAGGGAGCATCTACAGCAGCTATTTATGGATCGCGTGCAGCAGGAGGTGTCGTGATAATTAACACGAAAAGAGGATCAGCTGGTAAAACGAGAACTAACTTTTCTCAATCATTTGGGGGAACGATGCAACTTAAAAAATTGGGTGTTAGGGAATGGTCTAGAGATAGTGTTCTAACTTCTAATTTTGCAGGAAGTGTGGGTTTGTTTGACCAAGCAACTAGTGATGGCACCATTGAAGATATTGAAGATTTATTATATGGAAATACTGGTTTTTTGAGTAACACTCGATTAAGTTTTAGCGGAGGAGACGATAGAACCACCTTTTATGTAGGCGGTACTTATAAGGACGAAGAAGGAATTGTTGAGAATACTGGCTACCAAAAAACAGCAGGAAGAATCAACCTTAATCATAAATTTAATAATAAAGTGGATGCTTCTATCTCCACCAATTATATCAGATCTTCTTCAGATCGAGGTTTTTTCAATAATGATAATTCAGGTACTACGATGGGGGTTTCATTTACCTCTACACCTACTTGGGCTCAATTGTTACCTGATGAAAGAGGTGTTTTTCCTTCCAATCCTTTTGCTCCTTCCAACTTTTTGGAAACAGCAGCAAAAGTTACTAATAATGAAACAGTAAATCGTTTCATCGGAGGAGGAACGGTAAATTATAAAATTTTTACCAACGACGTATCTTCTTTGAAATTAGGATTTAGAGGAGGTATTGATTTTTATAAT
>Ga0209712_10000396_pt1 | contig 39723 bp, 27 predicted proteins | sample ArcOceMetagenome_FD_187443 | JGI IMG/M metagenome (GOLD analysis project Ga0209712, IMG submission 187443) | Marine eukaryotic phytoplankton communities from Arctic Ocean - Arctic Ocean - Greenland ARC118M Metagenome (SPAdes) (version 2) | ecosystem: Environmental > Aquatic > Marine > Oceanic...
ACCAATAACGAATAAGCCGAGCGCTAATATTGTACTTTCTACTTAATGCTTCAGAGTTTTCCTGCTCAGCAAGTTGTGCGAGCTTTAACTTAAATATTCTTTTGTGCTTGGACATAAAAAGACCCCCAGTAATTGGATTGTCCAACTATTGGGGGTCACTTCACTTAGAGCGGTTTTTATTTGGTATTTATTTAAGTTTAGTTACCCATTGAGTATCTAAAACCAAATGCATAACGCGGTCCGTATTGTGCAGCGCTTAAGAACTGGCTTTCAAAACGACTGAACGAACGCTCTGTCTCGTTTGTTAAATTAACGCCTTCAAAGAATACGGTAGTGCTTTCATTCACTTCGTAGTTAACGCTAATGTCCCACTGTAAATATTCTTCAGCATATTGTGGAGGAGCCGTAGCCCCCGAATCCGGTAGGCCTTGCGCAATTAGGTATTCATCACGCCATGCGCCAGTAATTTTAACTGATAAGCCATCTTTTTCGTAAAAACCTTGTAGATTGGCAGAATCACTCAGGCCAGCTAATACAGCTTGAGATGCAAGGTAATAGTTGTCGTACTCTACATCACCGTCAACAATAGTGGCATTAAAACCAGCGCCAAAACCTGACTCGCCGAATAAGTGCTGTATAGCAAACTCAACACCATTTACTTTACGAGAACCTACGTTTTCTGGTGAGTTGATTGTCCACTCTATTAATGGATCAGTTGCTGAGTCAGGAAGTACACGGTTGTTTTCGCCAATTCCTACGCCATTTGCCACAATCTCATTATAGATAGCAGAGTCAGTTGCCTGCTCGCCACGTCCTTCAATTGCGGTTACTGCATTATTCCAGCGTTGACCTAAATAAACATCATGCAGGCCTTCAAACGTGGTTGTTACTTGCGTGTTATCAATCCAATTATCTACATCTTTCCAGAACATACCCACTGCAGCGTAGCTACCTTCATTGTAGTAATATTCAAGGCTAAGATCGAAGTTTGTTGATTTAAACGGTTGTAAATTTGGGTTACCACGGCTACCGCTTCTTGAATTTAACTTAGGTGACGGTGTTAAGCTTAAGTTGCCAAGCATGTCGCCAAGGGTAGGGCGTGTGATTGTTTGGCCCCAAGATACACGTGACACTAAGTTATCAGAAAGGTCGACTTTTACATCTATCATAGGTAGAAGAAGATCGTAATTACCTTTGTAATCAACCTCAACTAATTCGCCGCCACTGGCAAATTCAGTTAGCCACTCAGAACCACCTGCCCAATATACTTGCTGAGCAACACGGCTTTTAGCTGGGCTTACAATGTCAGTTTCTTCGTAGCGAAGGCCTAAATTTACAAAAACATCGTAGTCGCTAACGTTAAACACCCAATTTGTAGACAGGTAAACACTGATTGTTTCTTCTTCTACTTTGTTAGTTGGGAAGCCATCAAAGGTGCCTATTTGGTAAACATCACTGCCTATTACGTCTTCAGTTAAAAAAGCGCTTTGGCGAGCAAATGCTTCATCAAGATCATAAGTGTAAGCATAGCCTGGCGCTACACCGTTAGGACCAAATGAAAACTCGTCAAGAAAGCCACTTAAATCAACTCGCTCGAACATACTATCTGGGAATATCTCAGCAAATGTACCGTTATTAAAGCCTGGTGCATTGGCATTATTAGAACCACCCCAGCCACTAAGTGTTTGCTTAGTGTATGCAGCACCAAATTTTACTGTTTCTAAACCAATGTCAGTGTAAGTAAATAGTTTACCGTCTAGTTGTACTTGAGATACTTCTGATTCACCGGGTGTTCTTGTAAATATACTAAAGTTAGAGCCAATTTGGTTTGGGTCAACTTCTTGCGTGCCGTTATTCCAATTTACATTAAAACCAGGTACGTCACCTTCACGGAAAGAGTACTCTTTAGTTGAAATGTCTGCCGAGCCTAAAATGATTCGTGCGTTAGCGCCTAAGCCAGGATCTTTACCATTATCGGTCGTTGTTTTAGATGTGTGAGCATCAAAGTTAAAGCTCAGGTTTTCGGTTGCTAACCACTCAACGTTAATACCTGTTGCTTTTGAATCTACTTCTGATGTTTCACGAAATGCAGTAAAGGATGCATCGTCACCTGCAGAGTTGTAATAAACAGCTGTGCCATTTTCATCAAGTTCATAAGCATTGGCATTACCACCAAACGATCCGTTCCAAATACCCCAAGACAATGAGTTATTACCGGTTGTTGCTTGTGAAATTGTATGGTCAAGCGTAAAGGTTAGGTTATCTGTTGGCGCAAACTGAAATGTTGCTTGCGCATTTAAGCGCTCACGTTGAATGTCATCTTTTGCAAAACTAACTTCTTGCGGAAAGAAAGCGGCTGAAACAAATTCACCATTTTCCCCAGCGTTTGGGTCAAAGAATTGTTTAGCCGGGTTACCTTCAGCATCCATTGGGCGGTTATCAACAATATTAGCTGCATCAACCGAGAGATTTGGATTAACTAACCAAGAGCGAACATTTGCTGCTTGTCGTTGAAAATCACGACGATGATATGAAAAGTTAGCCGACACACCAAAACGCTCGTCATCAAAGGTATTACTGTAGATACCTGCAATTTCAGGTGTTACTTTATCGCCTTCTTCTACAGATGTATCGTGAATACCTTTAGCCATAAAAGAAAAGCGCTCACCTGGCTTTTGTAATGGTTTAGCGGTAACAATATTGACAGTTGCACCCAATCCACCGGTTGGTGAATCAGCGCGTGCAGTTTTCATTACTTCAAGTGAACTTACACCTTCTGATGATAAGTTTTCAAAGTTAAATGAGCGTGTAAAACCTGTTCCCGCCATTTGGCGACCATTAAGTGTTACCAAGTTAAACGATGGACCAAAACCACGAACAGTAATTTGGCTACCTTCACCGTTTGAGCGGCTGACAGATACGCCAGTAATTCGTTGTAATGATTCTGCTAAGTTTGTATCTGGGAACTTACCCATTTCTTCAGCTGAGATGGCGTCAACTACACCAGAAGCATCTCGTTTTACATCCATTGAACGGATTAATGATCCGCGAATACCTTTTACTTCAATGATTTCTAGTTCAGGTTCAGCAGTATTTTCTTCTGCTGCATAGGCTAAATTAAATGTACTTGCAGCGATGATAAGTGACACAGAAGCTGCTAACTGGCTCTTTTTAAAAGTGAATGTGTTCATAATTGCTCTGCTTTTCTAAATTTATTACAGTTAGTGGGTGCCTATTTAAAGGCACCTACCATTCAATGGTTGTTCTACGGGTTTGCGATAATTACGTTATCGATACGATAAACCGCGCCTTCACCCGTACTCCATGCTGGGAAAACCATTAACACGTTGATATCACTGATGTCTAAACCGGCGTCAAAAAGTGATTGCAATGTAAATGTGTACGTTTGCCATTGACCAATAACCGGTACTTGACCTTCAACACTTTCTGCAAGAGGAAGCTCCACTGCAGACGCAGCGCCAGTTGATTCAATTTTAAATAACCATTGAGCGTCTGTTGCGTTAGGTGGAGTCACCATTTTCATTTCAAATTGTACAACCCCATTTGCAAGGATAGACGAGGCATCAAAAGAAACACCTTCATCGGCTAAAAAGCCCATAACAGTTGGCGCTGAGCCAATTACAAACTCAGCAACGGTACCATGGTCGCTATCGTCTGTTTCTTCAGTAGGTGTTGAACCACCACAACAATCCCATATGCTCCATTGCTCTGCAGCAGTATCCTGGAATATTGTAATTTCACTTCCTGCAGTAGATGCTGCACTTGGGTCATAAATTTTAGCGTTATCTACACGGTAAACTGCGCCTTCACCAGTTCCCCATGCTGGGAAAATCATAACAACATCTATCGCGCTAACATCTAAACCTGCACCTGCTAGGTCGGCTAAGGTGTAAGTGTAAGTTTTCCATTCACCTGCAACTGGCGCGTCACCTGCGTCTGTTAACGGAAGCTCTACCGCTGAGTCACCCTCATTAGATTCAATTTTCATTAACCAAGTTGAGTCAGGGTTGTTAGGGTTTGACATTACTTTTAGTTCAAACTGCAGAACGCCATTTTCTAAAATACTAGTCGCATCGAATGGTGTGCCGCTTCCGCCTGCAGAAGTGCGTGTGTTAAAGCCCATTACTGTAGGTGCTTCACCAATGCTAAACTCTGCAGTTAAACCGTGTTCTTCGTCGTCTAATGCTTCAACTGGTGTTGAACCACCACAGCAATCCCACATAGGCCAATCTAAACTTTGTCCGTTGTCGAATAAGACAACCTCAGGAGAAGCACCCAAGTCACCTTCAATTGCTACATTAGTAATAAGGTACTCAGCACCTTCACCTGTTTGCCATGCCGGGAATACCATAAGCACATCAATTGCGCTTAAATCTAGGCCTTTTTCTTGAAGTAGTGATAATGGAAAGGTATATGTTTGCCATTGACCAGTTACAGGTGTTACACCTTCATTGCTTTCACTTAATGGTACGTCGCCTGTATTTGGGCCACCGTCACCTGCTTCTGCTTTAAGTATCCATGTAGTATCCGACGTTGGAGGTGTTACCACTTTCATGTCAAACGTTAAACGGCCGTTTAATTCAAGTAATGGAGATGCATCAAATGGAGACGATGTTCCTGTAAAGTCGTCTGGAAAGTGACCACCGCGCGTAGAGAAGCCAAGCACAGTTCCGTTGTTATCATTTATATTAAATTTAACTGCGTCACCTTTGTCTGCATCAGTAATAATCTCTGGTACAGTGCCGCCACAACAATCCCATGCAATCCAGTTAGCGTCTAGGCTACCGTTAAATACATCAAGGTTTCGGGCTACGCCGTCGCTTGGTGGAGTAGGTACAGGTGCTGCACCTTCTACAAGTGCGTCGTCTAGGCTGTCGTAACCTGGGCGAACTGTTTCACAGCCTTTGCCTGTGCTTGGGTCTGATGCACATTCGTATACTCGAACGTAATCAATTTCAAAGCTTTGGCCTTGTGCAAATGCGTCTGCATCAATACCTAGGTTGTTAACGTTTTCAGGCCAATCTCCACCCACTGCATGGTTTAATATAAGGTAGAAATCTTTATCGAAAGGGGCGTTATCCCAATGTGTTGTAAGTTCGCCGCTTCCTTGTTCAAAGTATTCCGCAAACCAGCCTTTGTGCTTAAGGCCAACAGCTTCGTCTTTTGAATTGTAACGAACTTCAGAACGACGTTGTGTAGCGTAAAGGTAATCATCTACATACCAGCGGATTTCACCTTCTTGCCACTCAATAGCGTAAGTATGAAAATCATCAGCTGGGTTCATATCTTCAGGTAACAAATAAGCTTTACCTGAGCTAGCGTTATTTGGCCACTCACGACCGTAATGAAGAGTACCGTGCACGTAAGATTCAATAGTGCCATCTTCAGCGGCTACTTTTAGATTTACAGCTTCTAAAATATCAATTTCACCAGAACGTGGCCAAGTGCCATACTCTTCATCAGTTGGCATCATCCAAAATGCAGGCCAGCTACCCTGACCAGACGGTAATTTTGCGCGCATTTCAAAGCGGCCGTATGTAAAGTCTGCGTTGTAACGGGTATTTAAGCGGGCTGATGTGTAAGGTTTAGCTGCGCCTTCTTCTGCAGGGAGTGCGACTATGTTCAGCATGCCGTCTTTGATAAAGGCATTTTCTTCGTTATCGGTATAACATTGCTTTTCGTTGTTACCACCACCAGCACAGTTTAATTCAAAGTTCCATTTGTTTGTATCAATGCTAGTGCCGTCAAATTCGTCATTCCATACCATGCGCCAGTCTGAGACTGGCTCTGAAGAATTAACGACTTCTGTATTTGTGTTTGTTGTTGCAGCGTCACCACCACAGCCGGCCAAAGACGCTAATGAAATAGCTGCCAGAAGGCGTGTAATGCGTGTTGTTTCAATGTTCATAACTGAACCCCGTTCAACTGATAATTGTCAGAATATGTGTTTAAGTTTAGTTGATTTTATAGCTTTTATACTTTCTGTAAGCGCTTACATTTGCGTGTGTAATTGTAAGCGCTTACAAATAGTATTGTGCAGTTGTGATTTGGTCAACATATTTGTCTAAATTATTTACAATTAATTTACTGTTTAACGAATAAATAGTAGTTCTAAAATCATTAAACTGCATAATTTTGTTTAATGATTTTATTTTTTAAAAGAATAGTTGTTACTTATTTTTAAATGGCATGATTAACAATGCCCAAAGAGACGCATTTTGTTTTTGGCTTGGGTATTCTTTTAAGCCTATATCTATGTCGTTATCGGTTTTTTGCGCTTCATTTTTGTAACTACCAAACAGTTTATCCCACCAAATAACGCTAAATCCATAGTTTGAATTGGTTTCGTTCACGCGTTGGCTATGGTGAATACGGTGCAGTATTTGGGTCATTAATATGAGCCGAAGTGGCTTTTCTATTGCATTTGGCAAGCGAATATTCGCATGGTTAAACAGCGCTAATCCATTAAGTGCTATTTCAAATATTAATACTGCAATAGCGGGTATCCCTAAAGCGGTAACGGCAATCAATTTTATAACTATGCTGAGTACAATTTCGATAGGGTGAAAACGCAAACCTGTGCTGGTATCTACATGGGCATCGGCGTGGTGCACACGGTGCAAACGCCACAAAATAGGCACCTGATGAAAAAGCCGGTGCTGCCAATAAATAAGTATATCAAGTAGTAATATGCTTAAAATAATAGCAACACTACTTGGTGTGGCTATTTGATTAAATAAACCAATACCGTGCTCTTGGTTATAAAGCGCTACGGCAGTTAAGCCTATTGGTACACTTAAACGGGCAATTAGTGATGAGGCAAACACGAGTCCAAAATTGGCAAACCATCGGGTGTTACTTTTTATAGGCGATTTACGTGCGGGCATACGCGATTCTAGCAGCATCATAATAACCAAAATGCTAAAAAAGAACCCTAAACGCCACCAAATTTCATTACTCATTGGCTTGTGTAACCTCATCAGCTTCTTGGAGTTTTAACGTGTTATAACCACCATGTATACGTGTAAAAATAGTAATAGCGCACGCAGTGGCAAAAATACTCGCCATTATGGCAAAGTGCTGCGGCCAAATACAAAAGGCAATAAACAGCGCGATGGTTTCTGTGCCTTCGGTTAAACCATTTAAATAGTAAAAGCTTTTGTATTTAAACTGGGGTTTTTCGAGCTTAAATTTTTCGGCGGCTATGGCAAAGGCTAAAAAGCTTGAGCCTGTGCCTATAAAAGTGGCCAGTAATACGCTACCTGCGATGGCGTTTTGCTCGGGGTTTGCCAAAATAAAGCCAAGCGGAATTGCTGCATAAAATAAAAAGTCGAGGGTAATATCTAAAAAGCCGCCAGCGCTTGAACTTAAATTTGCATGGCGTGCCAATGCGCCATCTAGCCCATCTAAAATACGATTTAAAGCAATAGCTGTTAACGCTGCGTACCACATTTCAAACGCAATTAATGGCACAGCTAATAGGCCTATTAAAAAGCCTGCCACAGTAAGTTGGTCGGGCGTTATGCCGCGTTTGTGCATTAACGCTACAACGGGAGTTAACAGTGGCTTTATTACTGGGGTGATGTATTTGTCTAACATGCTTGGTGCCTTGTGCTTTTTGTGCGTTTACTTGGCTAAATTTAAGGTGATCAGTTTGCCGTTTGCGGCTTCGGCATCGCTATGATCGTGGGTGACCATAATAGCGGGCAGTTTATGCTCACGTATTTGGCTAAATACCAGCTCGCGGGTATCTACTCTTAATTGGGTATCGAGCTTGCTAAATGGCTCATCAAGCAAAATCGCTTTTGGCTCGCTTAATAGCATACGCAGTAAAGCTACGCGTGCTTGTTGACCACCAGAGAGGTTGTCGGGGTGGCGATTAGCCATGCCTTTCAATCCTACTTGTTCAAGGGCGTGCTCTATTTTTTCAAGGCGCTGTTTTTTATTGCCTTTAGGCATAGCAAAGGCAATGTTACCGCTTACCGATAAATGCGAAAATAATAACGTATCTTGATAAAGCACACCTATGTGGCGTAAATGTGCGGGTAAATTATTAATATTTTTACCGTTAAGCCACACTTCGCCACTTGCGTTAAAGCCGCTGGGTAATGTGCCGGTAAGCCAGTTTAATAAACTTGATTTACCACTGCCTGATGGCCCCATGATAGTAAGTATTTCGCCGCCTTTTACTTGCTCGTTTAAGCTTAGTAATAGCTCGTGTTGACGATAAAGCTCACAATTTTTAATCTCTAAAGATGACTGCATTAAAAACCTTTTAATTTATGGGTTAGCGATGTGCGCTTTTAAAAAAGTACTTAGGTAACACCCACGCCAGTATAAAGCCAATGAGTGGCAATGCCATTTGCATAATGGCATACACCGCACTGGTACGCCTACTTGCGCCATTAGCAAGAGTAACCGCTTCGGTTGTTATGGTTGCTATGCGCCCGCCACCGGCTAAAAGTGTAGGTAAATATTGGCCAAAGCTAATGGCCAAACCAAGTGCGGCCGCAATTAAAATAGGGGCAAATAGCTGGGGTAATTTTACGTGTAAAAACACTTTGCAGGGTGTTGCGCCAAGGCTTGCTGCTACATGAGCAAAGCGAGGGTCTAATCGCCTATAACTGCTCGCAAGCGATAAAAACACATACGGCAGCACAAACAATAAATGGGTAAATACCACATTAAAAAACGCGGCTTGGTTATTTACTAGTTGTTGCAGCCACACTAGGCCAAATAAAAACGCAATACTTGGTACAAGCAACGGTAAATAAATAATTAAGCTGGTAAAGCGCGACATGGGTTTTGCACTTAACTGCTCTGACTCTAAGCACAAAAGGGTAATAATAATGGCAAATAACGTAGTAACTAGCCCTATAGCAAGGGTATTAAAAAGCGGGCTTTGCATTTGCATTAGCGCACTTTTAAAGTGAAGTAGCGTGAGCTGCTCGGGCAAAGCCGCCGGAAAACGCCAAAATCCGGCAACCGACCACATAATTAAGCCAATTAACGAGAGCAAAATAAAGCCAATTACAAATACTGTTAATACGGTTGTTATTTTTTGCCAATAAATACCGCCATATTCTCGCTTGCCATTGGTGAGTAAATCACTAAATAATGCTTTTATCGCTTTTTCGCCGCCAAGCCAAAGTGCTAGTAAACCGCCAGTAAGTACAAGCTGCAATAGTGCCCCCGCAGAGGCTTTAATACGCAGGTTTAAATCTACATCGTTAAACCAGTGCATAATAGCAACTGCAAGCGTTGGCGGGGTATTTGGCCCCAAAATAAGAGGCATCTCTACACTTGCACTGGCATAAGCCAATACGGCTAAAATGGGTAGGCGCAGTAATGGGTAAAGGCTTGGTAATACTACTTTAAAAAAAGCAGTCATAGGGCAGTAGCCTAAATTAAGCGCTACTTTATGTTGTTGGCGCAGTTTTTTGCCAAGCTCAGGTTGGGCAAGCACACCTAGCGCCATTAACAGTAAAAAAGGCAGCTCTTTAAGGGTTAAGCCTAAAATTATACTAATACCAAATGCGTCATGCGGAAACATGCCGTTAGGCGCAAGTTCCCATCCACTAAACCAAGGCGATACTAAACGCGAGATCATGCCCGAAGGAGCAATTAAAAAACCAACCGCAATAGCAGCTGCTGCGTGGGGTATTACGAGTATTGGGCTCAGTAAACGCTGAATACGGTTAAGCCACGGGCTATTAAAAAATGCCGCTAAAATCATTAACGTAATGATAAAGGCAAGTAAGGTACTTATTAATCCGGTGCCAACACTTAGCATAACCATGTGTGTTAGGCCGGGTGTTTGCATAAGCATAGTAAAGCCATGTAGGCCAAGTGTTGTTTGCTCAAGTACTGGCGCATAGCCAAAAGCGGGCAGTAGCACGCTAATTAGGCCGCCTATTACCGGCAAAATTAGTAATGCCAGTAAAAAGCGTGGACTTAATGTAACTAATTTACTAAACATATCGGCGCTTTTATGTGGTTTAAGCGTTGGGCTTGCTGCTAACTTATTTGAAACAACACTCATTGGCTTATTCCAAAACGTGTTTGCCAACCTTGCATAATAGCGTTTACCCAGCTTGGGTGTGGCTCACTTAGCGTGCGTTTAATACTATTCAAAGGCAGCGCGCTTGGATGCGGTTGCGTTGTTTTAAATAAGGCTTGTTGCTGTGGTGTTAGCGTTGACTGAATAAGTACACTTTTATCGCCCCATATAGGCGCTTTTTGTTTTTGAGCTTGCGCCTTTGGGCTTAATAAAAAATTAGCCACTAACTGCGCACTTTGCTGGTGGCTTGCATTATAAGGTATGGCTACAAAGTGGGTGTTACTTAAACTGCCATCTTGCATTGCATAACTGCGCATACTTTTTGGTAAATCATAACGTTTAACAGCTGCGGGGACTTCGGGCGCTGAAAACGTAAACGCTATGCTTAGCTCTGTGTCGCCGACTAAGCGGCGCATTTGTGCACCACTTTGCATAAAGTGTTTCCCGCCGCGCCAAAGCGTTGGGTGCAGCTTATTTAAAAAGTCCCATAATGGGTTTAATACTTGGGCTGTGTTTTGTGCAGTAGCTGGCTGATTTAACTGCGCTTTAAGTGTATCATCACTTTGTTGATGTAGCATAACAAGCGCGTATTTTAAAAAGCTCATGCCTAAAAAGTCAGGCGGTTTGGGGTAGCTAAATCGCCCTGGGTTTTGTGCGCTCCAGCTAAGTAATTGGTTAAGAGTTGTTGGTAGTGTGTTATTTGCAGTGCCGTCAATTGCTAAACTGTCGTAGTAAAAGGTGAGTGAAGCTTGGCCCCAAGGAGCTTCCATCCCGTTGGTGGGTATTCCAAAATCAAAATTAACAGCGGGGTTATTGTCAGGGTCGGTGTAGCTAAAATTAGGCAGCTTATTAGCCCATTGTTTAAGTAATAATGAGTGCTCGCTCATGGTGGCAAAGTTAGCACCGTTTATCCAAATTAAATCTACGCTGCCTTTATCGTTATTGTTTGCTGCTTTTTCGGCAAGTACGCGGCTTACCGCTTCGCTGGTATCACTTAGTTTAACGTGTACTAAGTTAATGTTGTATTTGGTTTTTACTTGCTGTGCGGCCCATTGAATATAAGCATTTATTTGCGCATCTCCACCCCATGCATAAAAATATACGCTTTGGTCTTTGCCTAAGCTTTCAACTTGCTGCCAACGGCTTTGTAATTGTGTACTTGCTAGGCTTTTAAAGCTAATAACAAGGCAAATGCAAAACGCGACACAGCAAAAGCTGTATCGCGATAATGTTTGCCAAAATTTATTGGCGAGCATTTAAATCCCAGTTGTAGTCTAAAAATTTAACTTTCATGTCGTTATTTTTAAGCGCTTTTTGCTGAGCGGGTATCAGTTTTAGTGCTTTAGGGTATTGCATAAAAAACTGTTGCAGCGTATTCGCACCTTTAAAGCCTTGTTCAAAATCATCGCCGTACCACTTAAATATTGAAGACACACTTAGCGTGTTATCTTGCGCTATATTGCGGGTCATGTCTGATAAAAAACGTACCGTTTGCGCTTGCAATTGGCTTTCTAAATCAGTGGCTGTGTAGGCTTCTTCACGTAGTGCTGGGCAGCCAATACTTGCGCAATTTACAGCAAAGTGAATACGTGGGTCGTTGTATTTACCACTGCCACGTATTAAACCATGTTCTATATCATCAAGGCTGCGAGTTTTACCAAGTAATGGTACAAACTCTTTGCTCCATGGTGAGCTAAAAAAGCTGCCTAAATCTTTAATTGACTTAAGATCTGGGTATTTTGTTAATATAAGCTCAACAGTAAAGGCGTTATATGCGTTAATTAAAAACGCCAGCTGCTTAGGTTTTTCCCATGTATCAAACTCATTTTGCGTAACAGCCGATAGCGAATCTAAATAGGTTTTAAGCTCGCTGTGCTTAGCTTTTATTGCTGCGTAATCAACCTCAGTGCTGTGGCCATGGTTTATAGCCACAACATGGTTGTTTAATAATGTATTCCAGCTGTCGTGCATATTTTGAGCTTTGCTTGCAAACGATGTTGCAAGCAAAGCAGACCCTAACAATAGCGCTTTTAAAGGTGTTTTAAACATATTAGCCTCTGCGCCATGTGTGGTATTTTTCAAGCATGTTAAGTACTTTTTCAGGTGCGTGAGCGCGTTTCCACTCGCCTGCTGCGTACTTGTTACCTTCAGCCCACGTGGGGTAGCTGTGAATAGTGCCTAGTATTTTGTTAAGGCCTAAACCGTGTTTCATTGCTAGTACAAACTCAGCTATTAAATCGCCAGCGTGCTCAGATACCACTGTAACACCGAGTATTTTGTCTTTGCCTTTTGGTGTAATTACTTTAATAAAGCCTTTGGTGGCGCTGTCGGTAATGGCGCGGTCTAGCTCTTCAAATTCAAAGCGAGTGATTTCATAGTCTATGCCTTTATCAATAGCGTCTTGCTCGTTTAAGCCAACACGTGCTACTTCTGGGTCAATAAACGTAGTCCACGGAATAACACGGTAATCTACTTTAAACTTTTTAAGATTACCAAATAAGCCATTTACTGCTGCGTACCAGCCCTGATGAGCGGCTACGTGCGTAAATTGATAAGGGCCTACAATATCGCCAGCGGCAAAAATGTTAGGGTAAAGCGTTTCAAGGTATTCGTTAGTGACTACAGTACGGTTGGTTTCTATGCCGAGTTCTTCAAGGCCGTAACCTTTAAGGCGAGCGCTTCGGCCCACAGCACATAGTAGCTCATCGTATTCAATACCGATTTCGGTATCGTTATGTTTTACCACAATGAACTTTTTGCCATCGCGCTCTTCACAGCGTAGTGCCTGATGCGAGGTTAAAATGTTTACGCCGCTCTCAATAAGTGCTTCGTGAGCAAAGGTAGACACTTCTAGGTCTTCTTTGATCATGATGCGTTCGCTCATCTCAATTTGCGTAACGCTTGATCCTAAACGAGCAAAACTTTGTGCAAGTTCGCACCCAATTGGACCACCGCCAAGTACAACAAGCTTTTTAGGGGCTTCTTCAAGCTCTGCAAATTTAGTCCATAACGTATCGCTTGTTACATAGCCTGTTTCTTCAATACCAGGTAATGGCGGTACAAATGGGCGTGCACCAGTGGCAATAACAATAGTACGGGCTGTTAATGTTTGTGTGCCGCCATCGTTAAGCTTAATTTCTACAGTCCACGGGTCTAATAATTTACCGTAGCCTTTAACCACATCTACACCAAGGTTTGTGTAGCGCTCAACGCTGTCGTGTGGTGCTACATCGGCAATTACTTTATGTACACGTGCCATTACTTTTTTAAACGAAAACTGCGGTGTTGCGTTTTCTAAGCCGTAGTGTTCACCGTTGCGAATTTGCTCGGCAATTTTAGCGCTTTTAATAACGGCTTTACTTGGTACACACCCGTAGTTTAAACAGTCGCCTCCCATTTCGCCGGCTTCGATTAGGGTTACTTTGGCTTTAACTGCTGCTGCAATGTAGCTTGTCACTAAGCCGCCAGCACCTGCGCCAATAACAATCATGTTGCGGTCGAACTTTTTAGGTTTAGTGTAATTTTTGTATACGCGACGTTTTTTAAACACGTTTAGGATTCCTTTAGCAATAAAAGGGAACACACCTAATAAAGCGAACGATAAAATAAGATCGAGCGATAAAATGCCAGATAAGCTCTCAATTTGTGCAAGTTGCGTACCCGCGTTTACAAATACAAAAGTACCTGCGAGCATACCTACCTGACTTACCCAGTAGAAGGTCCAAGATTTAATTGCAGTAACACCCATTAGTAAGTTAATTAAAAAGAACGGGAATACGGGTACTAAACGAAGGGTAAATAAGTAAAACCCACCTTCTTTTTCAACGCCTGCGTCAATAGCGTCTAAGCGCTCAGGAAAACGTTGTTTAATTGTATCGCGCAGTAAGTAACGCGATACTAAAAAGGCAAGCGTAGCACCTACCGTAGAGGCAAATGAGGCAACCAATAAGCCTTCAACTAAGCCAAATAAGGCACCTGCGGCCAGTGTTAATATAGCCGCACCCGGTAAAGAGAGAGCCGTTACTACCACATAAAGTAAAAAGAAGCCGCCAATAACAAGCAACGGCGACTGTGCTTTGTACTGATCAAATTGATCCATTGACCCTTTTAAGCCATCAAGTGTTAGTAACTGGTGTAAATTAAAATGAAAGAACGCGCCAATAGCAGCGGCGGCAATCACTATTAATAATAATTTTTTTATCATGTTCTCTCTCTTAATTAGGGCCTATTACCCTTTTTGGATTGCACTAGGTAAATCCTTTGGGCTGCGCCTGTTTAGCAGTAATTTTACTTTAAAACGCCTATGAGGGATGACCACACCACATAGGCTTTACCTCGTTTTATAAGAAGCAAATTTATGTATATTTAAGCTTTAAAGCTAAATATTCATAAATATTAAAACTTATGAGTCAGAGTCAGCTTGGCATTTATTGGCAATTCAGGGAATGCCAAGGTTGCGCCAAAGTAGCCGCCTTCAAAAACAGGACGCCAATTCTTTTGGTTTGTGATGTTATTTACATCTAAACGTAACTTGGTACTAGGCGTAAATGCATAGCTAGTATTTACGTTTAGCGTGTATTGATCACGAATTTTAACTGTTTGTAAAAAGTCTAATGGGTAACTCTTTGTATATAGACCTGAAAAACCAGTTTGCCATTTCGAGGTAATTGAATAATTACCATTAAAACTAAACGATTGCTCTGGAATACCTTGTACTTGACTGTTTGACGGTGCAAATGGTGTAAAGCTTGGCGCGCCAACGCCCGTACCAGCAATAATGTCTGGGCGTGAGTTATCAAACGCATCAGCGACTTGAGCGGAATCTTGGCTGCTTGCAGAGTTATCGTAGCGGGCATCTATGTAGCTGTAGCCCGCACTTAGCCAATAAGGGTAAGCATCGTAAAATACTTGGCTTTCAAAGCCCGTGGTACGAATACCCGTATTGCTGCCATCGCGATTACGCAAGCTGCGGCGTTGACTAAATACAGCGCCATCGGCATACCAATCACTGTCAATTGGGGCATATTTTAAACCAAATTCTACGAGTGTGTTTTCTGTTGCAAAGTTTTGTGCACTAATCACGTTGCCGCCACCCAGCACATTACCGCCAGCCATACTATTTGATGTGGCCTCGTTATAACTTGCAGCACCGTAGCCTGTGAAATCAGCATTTAGTTTGTAATTAAAGCTTACCTGACCTGACTGAAGTGTGTCATTAATGCTATCACTTGCTGCAGTTTGGCCTTGTGGTGCAATAGGATCACGTGCTTCTACATCATAATAATCTACTCGGTAACCTACGCTTGTATGAAGTTTATCTGTCCAATCCGAGTCTTGCTGAATAGCAAAACCTGTTTGCCATGAACGAGAGTCAGTGGTGTCTGATAGGTTAAAGTCACCGCTACCGTCGTTATCTATATCGTACTGTGCACCAGGTGATACGAACACACCCGGGCGAAGCTCAACCAAACGTGCCTTTTGTGCGTCTGTTAAAGGAATGCGGCGATTTGATAATGGGCCAGTTAAATCAATAGGTAAGTCGGCCTCTGTGGTGAACTGGCTGTAGCCAAGCACTTTGTTATAGCGTACGTCAAAAGCAAAAATAGTTTGTTGTTCGTCGTTCCAACTATAGGTTAGTTCTGTTCGATTTTGCGCCGTGTCGGCGCCGTCAATAATTTCAACAAAGCTATTTTGGGCAATCTCTTCACGCTGTAAATGTTGAAAGTAGGTGATGTTTTTAAGTGAGGCATTTGCACTTAGCTCACGTTTATAAATACTGTGAATTAAATAGGTTGTAGCTTCGTTTTGGTTATCAGGGTCAGTAAGTACAGTGCTGCGGTCAATGTTTACTTGCCCAGTAGGCGACACAATCGAACCCGCCGCTGGTACTGTACTGCCATTTGCTTGCACGCCTTGGCCTGTAATATAAAGGCCATCATCAATTAAAGCTTGGGTAGGGCGGTTTATACCAGCGTTGTCGGTAAATTCAACTTGGTATAGCTCAAAGTTAATATCCCAAGTGCTTTTATCGTCTGGCAAAATGCGTAGTGCTGCAAATAAACTGTCGCTTTTAGTACCTGAATAATCGTAATAGCTGCCATGGTCAAGATGTTCATAGCTTACTCTAAACCCAACTTTGTCTTTAATAATTGGCGCAGTGTAATCTATTTGCGCACTGTATTGGTCCCAACGACCGGCCGATAAACTCGCTTTGCCTTTACTTTCGTCTGTTGACGCTACTTTTGACTGTAAGTTAACAAACCCACCGTTGCGTTGGCTTGAACCAAACAAAACCGGCGGTGCGCCTTTTACTACATCTATTTGTTCGACAGAATTGAACGATAACGGCACGCCAAACCCATTGTTACCTGCTTGACGACGTGTACCATCTTGAAAAAGCTCACCCAATTGACCGCGAATAGTAGGTAAACTTGGCGCGCCAAAGCCACTTGCAGAGTATGTGTTTGGGCTTACTGCTAATACATCTTGTAAAGTAGTAATGTTAAGCTGTTCTATAAGTTCGCTTGAAATAGGCGTAACTGAGCGTGCTATGTCTTGAAGTGCTAAGTTATCACCAAAAGGACCGTCAATTGTTTCATTTTTAACAGAAAGACCTTGAGACTTTATAACTTGACCAGCCACCTCTATGTGTTCAATCGAATCTTTTACTTGCGTTTTTTCAGCTGCAAAAGCAACAAGGGGAGTGTTTAATATGGTGGCTAACGATAGTGCTAAGTATGCGTGTTTCAAGGGTTGTCTCTCTAGTGTAATTAGTTATTGGCGATAAAGACCGAAAGGAATAAAAATATCTTTCAATTAAAGTATAACTTTTTAATTTTTAGAATGGATGCATGCAAATTATTCTTATTTTAGTCTTAAGTTTTAAGTGTTGTTGAATACTTACTTGGATTAAATCTAAATAGTTTGAAATTAATCATACATTATACGGTCTTGTTCTGTTCTTGGTTTATTTATATATTTTTAAAGGAAATTTTATGACGGGTTCTTTAAGTAGTGATGTTCAAAATCGTTTGCAGTGGTCACTTTTATCTTTGCGTGTAGGTGTGTTTATTGTAATGGTTATGTGGACATTCGATAAGTTTGTTAACCCTGGACATAGCGCACGTATTTTTGAGCATTTTTACGGGATTAGTGGCTCTACAGATATGGTGGCTTACATTATTGGTGCGGTGCAGCTAGTTCTTGTTTTAGCGTTTTTAGCAGGTATTAAAAAACGTATTACTTACGGAATTATTTTCATAATGCACGGCCTATCAACGCTTTCATCTTATAATCAGTACATTGATGGCTTTAATAACTTATTATTTTTTACTGCGTGGCCAATGTGGGCAGCGTGTTTTGCACTTTATTTATTAAGGGATCAAGACGTAAAATATACTGTTAAATAAAACAGCCAGACAAAAAAATGGTTATAAGCCAATTAGCTTATAACCAAAAGTACACAGGGAGGTGTATGAATTCTTACTTGTACTATTAATGCATTGCGTCGTTGTATTTGTCGCCTAAGCGCTCTTTTTGCCCTTCAGACAGCGCTTTACCGGCTAGTTGAAATACTTCATGTTCTTCTTCATCTAAGTGATGATGCACTAAATGGTGTAGTTTTTTAGCTTCTACTAACCATGCTGATGAGCTCATTTCGGTGTCTTCAAGTTGTTCAATTAGTTCATCAATTTCATGATGCTCTGCAACACTGTGGCGTGCTTTTTCTTGCGTTAAATCTTCACAAATTAATGGATTATAAAAGTAGCGCTCTTCAAATTTTGCATGTTCCTCTAGCTCTGTTTTTAGCTCATCCATTAAGCTATGACGTTTTTTTGTGTCGCCCTTGGTTTGAATAAGCGCGTCAACTAGTTTGCGTTGTTTGTCATGATCATTACGTAGTGCTTCAAAAATATTCATAAATCATCCTAATCAATTACGTTGCTTAATAACTATTAAGCAAACGCAGTGCCAGATTTCAAGTTATTGAAAATAATGAGTTTATATGTTTTAGGCTATATTTTTGGATTGTTTGTGTATTTTTTACAGACGAGAGGGTGAAATAATTTCTTACTTTTAATACGAGCTAATACTTCATGTGCAGCTATTTACAATTAGCTTGTTAAAAACATATTTGGGGGTATGTGTTTGTTAAGCTTTAATACGCTAGGGCTGCTCAACATTAACCTGATTGCGGCCACTTTGTTTGGCTTTATAAAGAAGCTCATCAGCATGTATGATCAGTTTTTCAAGTGAGCGGTTAGAGGAGGAGCTAATTGCTGCACCTGCGCTAAACGTAATGGTTTCAGTATTATTTAAGCCTTCTATTTCGCTACAAATATCTATCAGTGTATTGGCAATAGAATCGAACGTTGTTTTAACGCTTTGTTTATCAACAGTGTTTAAAACAAATAACCATTCCTCACCACCATAGCGGCCAAATTGGTCGTCACCAGCAAGTGTATTTTGTGCTGCACGAGCAAAAGCTTTAAGAACGGAGTCACCCACATCGTGGCCGTAAGTGTCGTTAATGTGCTTAAACAAATCTAGATCGACAATGGCAATTGTAGCATTGCTTTGATTAAGTTTTTGAGCCGCTTTTTGCATAATACCGCGTCGATTTAAACTGCTAGTTAAGTAGTCAGTCAGCGCAATGTTATAATATTTTTTACGTTGTAGTACTTGTTTATAAATAAGTAATAACGACACAATAACTAAAATAAACGCAATTGTTGCGCTTAACCGCCAAATTATTTTTTGTTGATACTCTTCTTTAGCGAGTAATTCGTTAATGTTTTTGTCGTATTCTAGTTGGAGTATTTTTTCTTCTTTTTCTTTTACTTCAAATTTTATTTGCAGCGTTTTAATGTTTGTTTCGCTGGTGGCTTCGTAATGCTTTTTCATAAATGTAAGCATTTGCTCCATTGCGTCAAATGCATCGTCTGTTTTGTTGAGGCTTCGTTTTAACTGGTATCGCTTTTGAAGGTAATCGGCTTTATAAATGCTGCGGCTAAAATCATCGATCATCGAAAATACTTCATCGTTCATTTTATCGGCTTTTTCAAGTAAACCTTGTTTTTTATAAATATCTAGCATCAATATCATCGATGCGAGTTTCATATCACCTATTCCGGCTAGGTGGGCAACCTCAATATTTTTTGTGGCTAAGGCGAGCGCATCTTCGTAGTTTTCTTGTTTGTATAAAATATTAGCAATTGAATACTGAGCAAAAGACAGTCCTTTTTGCATGTTAACAGATTCAAAGTAAGAGAGTGCTTTGTCTAGATAAATGAGGGATTCGTTTGGTTTATTTATTTCAAGTAATACATTGCCCAAGCTCCAGTAAGCTTTAGCTGTATATAAGCCATCTTGAGTTTGCTGATATGCGACCAGCGCTTTTTTAGCGTATGTTATTGCTTTTTCTTTGTTTTCTAAATAATTATACGCATCGGCTATCTTCCTGTAAAAATAGCCTTGCGATGCAATATCGTTGTTTTGCATCGCCAGTTCTAATCCGTCGAGTGCTACGCTCAAGGTTTTTTTCAGTTCATCTGTTTCGGTATAAAAGTATGCAAAGGCTCTTAAAATAATGATTTTTTCAGCCGGTGTAGATTGAGAAAATCGTGTTTTTAGTTGATTAACAACATCGTTTGCCTTTTGAAGTTCTTTTTGTAGGCTAAGCAGTTTTAATTGTGACTCCAAAAATAGCAGTAATACGTCAGGTTGTTTAGATAATTGCTGATTTGATAAGTAAACAGTCAGGTGTTTATTTAATTTTTCGTACTTTTCTTCCCTAAAAAGCAGTTCGGCATAAATGGCTGCAGCTTCTAAATGCAAAGCGTCATTCTGTTTTAATTTACTTTGCTCGTAAGCTTGAGTGATTTGTTTTTTGTTTTGCAGGTAATCAAGTTTATCTGTTCTTACACTTTTAATTAGCGCGCGTACGTCTTGCTGACTGAGCTCAGGGGTAGTGGAATTGTTTGAATAAGCAATACTTTGAAAGGCGGCGAGTAAAAAAAACACAACAACAAGCTGTTTAACCAGCACCGATAGGTAACTTGCTTTAAATTGCATGTTATTAGTCATATTAAGCCCTTACTAACTTGATACGTGTAGCTTTTTTGAAAAACGTAGGGTTAGTTAAATTTTGGCTAAACCTCATCCATATACTTTTAGTAATCAAAAACTTAAGCAGGTTGTAGCCTTGAGAGACGTTTATATCTAGCATTTTCAATCTCTATTAAGTATTGGTTAACCATTAATTATCCAATTACATTACCATAAAAGTTATTTTATAAAAATGTCTACGCCTATAATCCTAGTATAAGCGTGATAGCAGCCTTATTTATGGTGGTTTTAGTATTTGTCAGTTAAAAATCAGCATCAATTTTAAACTCTAAGCGCTCGTGATTAATCGGGTGCGTGAATGCTAGATACTCAGCATGCAGGTGTAACCGGTCTGCTTTTTTACCATAATGTGTATCACCAATAATAGGGGTGTTTAAACCTAATACATGTGCGCAGTGCACACGCAGTTGATGTGTGCGCCCTGTTTTAGGGTAGAGCTGCAAGCGAGTTGTATTGTTTTTTCGCTCAAGTACTTGCCATGTTGTAAGTGCAGGTTTTCCTTTTTGGTAACACACTTTTTGACGCGGCTTATCATCAAAATCTGGTGTTAGGGGTAACTCTATAGTACCGCTTTCTTGTTCTATATTCCCATCGACTAAAGCAACGTAGCGTTTTTCTATTGTGCGCTCAATAAATTGTTTTTGAATGGCTTTATGTGCCCGTTTGTTTAGGGCAATAATTAATAGTCCTGAGGTCGACATATCCAATCGGTGCACAATAAGTGGGCCTGTAGCTTCTGGAAATTGTGTTTTCATACGCAAGAATACAGAGTCGTCTATGGTAATGCCCGGGACCGATAAAAACTCTGCCGGTTTATTCACTATGACCAAATCGTCATCTTGGTAAACAACAGTAAGCTCTTTACCTTGTGCAGGGTTATTCAACAGTGGGCTAGGTTCTACATTTAAGCCTTTTAGCATGTGGCCTAAAATAGGCTGACATTTACTAAAGCAAGATGGGTAGTAGTTTTTATGCTGCCTAACCGCAGATTTAGGCGGGGCTCCCCACCAAAACTCACCCATGGCTATAGGTGTTAAGTTATGTTTAAACGCATATTGAAGTAATTTAGGGGCTGCACAGTCACCTGCCCCCGATGCCGGCGTATGCTCAGGTAATTTGGCAAAAATAGCATTGAGGTCTTCTATTTCGCCATTAATATTAAGAAATTGATATTGAGCAAATAGTATTTTTTGTAAGCTTTTGGAGAGCGTTTTACGGCGTTTTTTTAAATGTTCAAGTTCATCGTTTATTTTGCTATGCGCTTGTTCAAGTGTGACTAGCTGTGTTTGCCATTTTTGCTTTAATGCCTGAAGCTGCTTTTTTTCTTCAATGCTTTGTGTTGCTAGCTTTTTTTTGAGTTGTTGAATTTTGGTTTTACTCGACTTTTTTTCAGCGTCGCTGCGTTGTTTTTTACGCTTTTTTCTGCTTTTTTGCATTAAAGCATGCTGCGCTTGCAGCTCTTTTTCAAAGCCTTCGTTGGCGGTAGCTAATAATTGGCTAATGCTCTTTAGCTGCTCACTGTTTTCAAGTTCGTCTATTTGTGCGTTCAAGTCATTTATTATTTTGCTTTTAGCTAAGTAATTTTCATCGTTTAATTGCATGCTTGAAATAGGGGGCACAAAGTTAATACTGACTTTGTTTGCGTCAACTTGCCCTGAGTAGGCAGCTAAAAAGCCCAGTTCGTTTTGCTCATTTTTAACCACTAACACGCCAAACATTTTACCCGCGTTTTCAGCTTTTAAATGTGGCAGTGTTTCGAGCTGCTGTTGCAATTGTTCGCTTGCTGCAATAGTTAATGGGTGTGGCTCGTAAAAAAACGGGTATGTAAACTGTTCCGGTAAAGGAATAGTGGAAACAGGTTGAGCAAATGGGGTAAAACAAGGGCTGTTAGACATAGCGGTCGAATTATGAAATTGAGGCGAAGAATTAATATAGATTTTATCACAGCATGAGCTTGCTAGGGGATATTGGTTCTACAAATAATGAAAAAAGGCCAGCAACAATGCCGGCCTTGATATTTTAACTTACCACAAATTATTTATTGGCATCTTTTACTGCTTTAAGTTTTGCTGCGTGGTCTATTTCGTAATCAGGCATGTCTTTTTTACCCTCTATTAAATAGTTATCCATCCAACGCATTAAACGTAAGCTGTAGTCGTATTGTGCTGCCACTTTACGGTTGCCGTGGCCTTCACCCGGGTAATAAACAAGGCGTACATCTTTACCTTGTACTTTCATGTAGCGGTAAAGCTCCATTGACTGTGCAGGGTGCACGCGTGGATCGTCTTTACCGTGCATAATAAGCAACGGTGTTTCTGACTGACCAGCCCAGTAAATTGGGCTGCGCTCTAAATACCATTGCCATTTATCCCACGGGTATGAACGGGCATGCACTAAGTGCATTTCGTTTGAAATATCAGTGGTACCAAACTTAGAAAGTTGGTTAGTGACACCCACAAACATAACACTTGCTGCAAAATGTTCAGTTAGTTTTGTTGCACCCCAAGCAGAGGCGTAACCGCCGTAAGAACCACCTGTGATACCAACGCGTTTGCTGTCAACTAGACCCATGTCGACTAAATGGTTTTTAAAGTCCACTAGGTCGTCAAACTCTTTACCAGCGTAATCGTTTTGCCCTAGCTTTGAATAATCAACGCCTTTACCTGTAGAACCACGATAGTTTGGATAAAATACCGCGTACCCACGTGCAGCACCCATTTGGCCAGGGCGAGAGTAATTGGTGATCCACCCATCTTTGTCGTGACTTTCTGGGCCGCCATGTACTGACATTATAAGTGGGTAGCGTGTGCCTTTTTTGTAATCGAGCGGGTATACAAGTACGCCGTCTAGTTCAACGCCATCACGCGCGTTAAGTTTAATCGTTTCTTGTTTAGCAAAGCGTTTATCGTTCAACCAGCTGTTTGAGTCTGTTAAACGCTTTGCTTTTTTACTACGTACAATAAACACTTCGTTAGGGTGCTTAGCACTGTTACCACGAAGTGCCAATGTTTTATCTGAGTCAGAAACACTTAACTGCGTTGCAATAAATTGGCCTTCATCAACTAACTTTTTGTATTTATTAGAGCCTGCTTTGATACTGGCAACAAAGCTTTGCGTACCTACATTGGCAATAAAGTTAAGCGTGTTACGCTTATGCGACCATTCAAAATCAACGACGTGGCCCATAAAGTTAGGTAGCCACTCAGTGATTTTTGCGGTTTCAGTGTCAGCAATAAATAAGCGGCCAGTTGCTGGGTCGTGCTGATCTTCTGCGCCTAAAATAGCGACGTATTTACCATCATGCGACAGCTCTGCATCGCCCAATTTACCCTGTGTTTTAAACGATAAGGTTACTTTTTCGTTAGCAATATCGTAAAGGTGCCACATTGATTTAGTATAGCGATCGTCAATAAGTGCTGTAGGTTGAGTTTTAACGAGTAGCTTTTCACTGTCGGCTGACCAGTTAACATCGCTTACATAGCTATCAATGTTTATGGCTGTTGGCGATAATGGCTTATCTTCTTTGGCCAAATCAACAACAAAGAGTTGTTTGTTTTTTAAACCTAGTTCGTATACTTCTGCTTTAAAACCAAGTTTTTTTAATTCTTTATCTGATTTGTCGGCAGCGGGCATCGCTAATAACGCAAGCTGTTTATTGTCTGGGCTTAGTTGATAACTTGAAATAGAAGTCCCTTTTAACGACATAACTGCTTGTGCTTGTCCGCCATCAACAGGAATTTGGTAAAGCGAAGTAAATTTATCGTCTTTAAGCTTTGCTAAAAAGTAAATTGTTTTGCTGTCGTTTGACCATTGTAGGCTTTTAATATTAACCGAGCCGGTAATAAATGGGCGTTCAACACCTTCATCGTCTACAACGTAAAGTTCGCTGTAATTGCTGCCATTTTCGTCAACGTAAAGTTTGCGTGGTAACGAGCGTGTAAATGCAACGCTTTCACCATCTGGGCTAATACTTGTTTGTATTACCGATTTTACTTTTGGAATGTCTTCAACTGTGATTGCTGATTGCGCAAATGCAAGGCTGCTTGAAAGCCCGATTGCTAGCGCTAAGCTTGTCTTAAGCATTGTTATATCCTTTATTTTTAAAATCCAGATTAGTATAACAAGCTAAGGTTAATAAACTAAAAAATGCGATTAATGCTCAAAAGAGGGCGTTAAATGAAGGTGATAAAATAAATAATGAATAGCGCGGAATGTACCGCGCTACTTTTTATAAACTTTTTTTAGGCGGTAAGGCAACGTTTGCAAATATAAGCCCGGCTACAAGCGACATAAATATTAAAAATGTTTGCTGGCCTATATGCTCTGCATATATAAAGTCTTGGCCTTCAATAAGTGAATTTAAGCCAATGTAGGTTTTGCTACCTGGGACTAATACAATCAAGCCCTGCATTGCCACAATTGAAGCCGGCGCATTAGCAACACGGTTAAATAAATTACTAAAAATACCCACCGATAACGCGCCAACAAAAGTACCCAATGTGTAATCTAAATACATTGCTGACCCAATACTTGTGCCATAGGCTATAAAGCCTGATGCAATAGACCAACCCGCATGTTTTAGTTTGGTTCTAAATATAACTATTAGGCTGCTACACAGTAAAAATATAGCAAGCCAAGGTGTCCAGCTGGGTAAAGGCTCCGGTTGAACAAAGTCTGCTTGGCCAAAAAGTGCAAAGCCAATGCCTATACCTATAAAGCCACCAAAATAGAGCTTAAACAGCAACATAAATGAGTCCATTACTCTTGCTGTACCCGAGACCAAGTGGCGAGCTGCAAGCTCTGCCAATCCAAGTGCAAGCGCAAGGCCCGGTATAAATACAATAATGGCAGAAAGCACCACTAAGCGTATGTTTACTTCGGGTGTTATATAAACGCTTACAGCACAGGCCATAATTGCTGAAACAATAGCAACAAGTGGTTCAAGCATATGCGCTACACGTTTAGAGCGCATAGACCACAATACAAACATATACACCACAAGGGTGAGTAACGCAGACCAAATTACATCGGTCCAACTGGTGCCCATAAGCATTGCAAATGCGCCGCCCGAGGTTGCAAATGCAATACCTGTGGTTAATTTATTGTAAGGGTTAGGGGCATCAAAAATTATATCTAGCTGTTGGTCTACTTCTTGAAGAGACAATTCTTCATTAAGCATTTTATTTACAAGGTCGTCGGTATCGGCAAGTGATCCTAAATCATGATCGCCTGGGTCAACTCGTGCCACATGCGTATACTCATCTTCATGGCCGTCGGTCCAAATAACAAAGGTGACCGAGGTGGGCGACATAACAAACGACGATTTGAGGCCTAAGTATGTGGCGACTTCCATTAAGTGTGCTTCTAGGCGGTAGGCAGGCGTACCGTATTTATGAAGCATTTTACCCAACTTAACGATAAATTTGCGTTTTTCTGTAAAGGTTGCAGTTTTCAAATCTTATTTAGGCCAGTGTGTAAATAAATTAGCTAAAAGTATAGGCTAAAACGCCCATATGTAATGGGCGCGATTTTAAAGACTAATTGGTGTGTGTCTAGTCATTTTTAATCTAATTTTTTATTTTTCTCCGCTATCCATTGCGCCATGTATTGTGTGCTTCGCATTGTGTGATGTTTGAGCATTTGTCCGGTAAAGTTTTTTTCACGATGCGTACTTAAATCGCTGCCTATTGCATCTATTTTATTAATGAGTGCCGCGCTCAATTTTACTTTGTTGTATACGGTGTTAAGTAGCGTATTGCCAGCTTGCTGGGCATGTTCAAAATCGGTTTCATTGGTATAAAGCTCAACGGCTGCATTTGCAAAGTCTTCGGTATTATTAGCCACTTTACCAGACCAAGGTAAATCGTTATGCATGCCCTCTACACCAATACTGGTGGTAACGCTGGGTGTTTGCATTATCATGGCTTCAAGTAATTTACCTTTAATACCGGCGCCAAACCTAAGAGGTGCTAAACATACGCGCGCACTTTGCATTACATCATAGGCGTTATCGGCCCAGCCTTTTATTAAAAAACCCGTTTTAGGGTTATTAAGTGCTGTGGCTTTAGGTGGCGGGTAAGAGCCATAAATATGTAGCTCAGCTTTTGGTAGTTGTTTACGAATTAACGGCCATATTTTTTGCAAGTAAAGAACTGCATCCCAGTTTGGCGCATGCCTAAAATTACCTATCGTCATAAAGTGCTGACGTTCATCAAAGCTTTTTGTGGTTTCGGGCAACGAGGTTAAATCGACCATAAACGGTAAATGGTGTAATAAGCTTGGTTCGACCTTAAATACGCTATTGAGTAATTCCATTTCGTAGCTTGAAATAATTAGGCTTAGGTCGCAACGCAAAATAGCCGCTATTTCGCGTTTAGCTATGTCTGAATGTAAATCGCTGGTTGTAAATTCACGCTCGCCTTTGTGCGCTTCATGGCGTGCGTTTCGCAGGCACTGTAAATCTTCGGTATCGAGAATCTTAATGGCATTGGGGCAATGCTTATCAACGCGCCAACCAAATTGTTCTTCCATCATAAACCGGTCAAACATTACAATATCTGGGTTATAGGCTTTAACGTATTCGTCAAAGCTTTCGCAATTAAGGGCAATGCTTTGGCTTGTGATACCAAAGTCGTCAAGGTTTACCATGTGCTCTGTGCGTTGAGCGGGAGTAGCAAACTCCACTTGCCAGTTTTGTGCTGTAAATGCGTTCAATAATGACATCATGTGCGTACCCGCAGCGGATGAGTTGGGCTCTGGCCATACGTAGCCAATTACCAGCACTTTTTTCATTGGCTAGACTCTTTAATTTGTAAGTTAACATTTACCAGTGTTTTAACCGGTGGGGCTGTATTTTGTAATAGTTCTTGTAATACTAAAAGGCAACGTTTCGCGATTTCATGCGTGCTGATTGCAACACTCGTTAATGTATCGTCAAGTAAGGCGCTATTTTTAACTTGCTGACAGCTTACTACTTTAATGCGTTGATCAGCTGCTAAGCCTAATGTGTTAATGCTTGCTAGCACGCCGTGGGCGATAATGTCATTTGCACACACAATGGCGTTAATAGCAGGGGTGCTTTTATAAGCCTGTGCAAAAGCATTTTTGGCACTAAGAGCGGAATTTTCACCACATTCGATTGCGTTTAGTGGCGATATACTGTGTTGTGCACATGCGGTATTAAAGCCGTGTTGAAGTGTTAAGCAGCTTCTTAATTGTAAATTGCTGCCTATAAACGCAATGTTTGTAACCCCTTGAGAAAGTAAATGCATGCTAACTATATGGCTTGCTTTTTTGTAGTCGGGTAACACACAAGGTGCATTACTAAATGCAAGCTCTTGCATTAACGTAACAACGCTATGCTGAGAACTTAATGTGTCTAACCATTGGGTGCATGTATTAGTCACAGGGCAAATTATAAATCCGGCGGCGTTGTATTCTTTTAGTTTATTAATTGCCTGTGTTTGCTGCTCAACGTTATTGTTACTGCTAACAATAACGGCCTGAAAACCTTCATTGTTTAATATTAGCTCAAGCTCGGTGGCCAACTGTGCCATAACAGGGTCAGTTAAATCATTTATAACCACAGCGATTAAATTAGAGCGCTTTGAGCGCATAGCTGCGGCATCGCGGTTATAAACGTAGCCTAACTCATCAATTGCTTTTAATACTTTTTGTTTGCTTTTATCACTGACTTTTTTACTTTGAGTAAGCACCAAAGACACCGTTGACTTAGACACACCTGCAAGGTCGGCAACATCAAAAATTGTGACAGATTTAGCTTTGTTATGCATAGTTGTGTTTGTCGCAGTGATAAATTAAAAACGCGTTAGTGTAGCTTAAACTGGGCTGTTAAGTCATCTTTTGCCATGTGTTGAGCCACCTTAATGCTTTATGAACAAAGCAAAACGTGTTTATATACACTTAATTGTGTAAAAAATAACAAAAGGATAAAAACATGAACGCTTTTAGGCTGTTAGTTGCCTTTATTTGTTGTGTTGTATTACTACCATTTAGTCATGCAGAGCAGGGCTACCAAACTCCTTCGCCTGATTTAGCGGCAGTGGTAGATGCTAAATTGGCGCCCACAAGTTACTTATCAAGTGATGGTCAGTGGCTTGCGCTATTTGAACGCAGGCGTGTTGTATCGCTTGATGAGCTTGCAATTGAAGAGTTAAAGCTTGCGGGGATTAAACTAAACCCGGCTAATTTTTCACGCACACGGGTGCGCGCAAATTTTAGTGCTGTAGAACTTAAACATGTGCAAAGTGGCACTGTTATTAATATTAATAACTTACCAAATGGTATTATTCGCTCGCCTAAGTGGTCTTCTAATAGCAAATACTTAGCGTTTATTGTTGAACAAACAAACGAAGCAAATTTATGGCTTTATAGTGTTGAAAGTAAACAAGCAAAAATGCTATCGAGTGCTGCGTTAAATTCAGTTTTAACGGCATCGCCATACCAATGGTTACCAGACAGCACAGCCATTATTGCAAACCTAGCTGTAAATGTGGGTAAACCACGACTAGAAAACAACAGCCAAAATGTTGTGCCAGTTATTCAGCAAAGCACTGGCGAAAAAGCCCCTGCACGCACGTATCAAAATTTATTAACGAGCCCATTTGATGAAGCTCAATTTAAGTTTTTTGGCCAAGGCCAATTGGCTTACATTACCCTTGATGGAAAAGCCCAAGCTATTGGCAGTCCAGCACTTTTTAAATCGTTTTCGGTGTCGCCCGACTCGACTAATATTTTGGTGGCGGGAATTAATGAGCCGTTTTCGTATCAAGTGCCTTACAGCCGCTTTGCGACAACGTGGCAAATATGGGGTATGCGCGGTTTTGCATTAGCCGAGCTTGCTAAGCAACCTTTGGCCGATAATATTCCACAAGGTTACGACAGTGTGCGTACAGGAAGACGTAATTTTGAATGGCGAGCAGATCAGGGTGCTGAAGTTATTTGGGCAGAAGCGCAAGATGGCGGCGACATGAAAACTGACGTGCCGCACCATGATTACATTTATAGCTTACGTGCGCCGTTTAAACGCGAGCCAAAGTTATTTGCAAAAGTAGAACGTCGTTATGCGGGTATGGAGTGGGCTAATAACGACATTGCTATGCTTAGCGATTGGCGCTTCAGCGACCGTCACTTACGCACGTATGTAATACAGCCGCGTAATGCAGATAGTAACCGTGTGCTGTTTTCAGAGCGCAGTTATAACGATGCTTATAAAGACCCAGGTAATGCTATTTACGAGCGTAACGATTTAGGCGCTAATGTAATTAAAGTGGTTGGTGGGCGTTATATTTACCTGCGTGGCAATGGTGCGTCAGAACAAGGTAACATCCCGTTTTTAGACAGGTACGATGTAAAAACAAATAGCAGCAAGCGTTTATGGCAATCACAAGCGCCTTATTACGAGCGTGTAAGGGCGCTGCTTGATGACGAAGGCGAGCGCTTTATTACTGTTCGTGAGTCTAAAACTGAGCAGCCTAACTTTTTCATTCGTGATTTAGATAACGATTCGCTAACCCAACTAACGCAATTTGAACACCCATACCCTGCTTTTAAAGGGGTAACAAAAGAACAAGTGCGTTACACGCGCGACGACGGTGTTGAGCTTTCTGGCACGTTATATTTACCACCAGGGTACGACAAAACACAAGGCACTTTGCCTGTGCTTATGTGGGCTTACCCGCTTGAATACAAAGACAAAGCAGTAGCGTCGCAAGTTCGCGAGTCGCCTTACGAGTTTACGTATATAGGTTACTGGGGCCCAATGCCGTACCTTGCCAAAGGTATTGCCGTATTTGACGATCCTAAAATGCCGATTGTAGGTGTTGATGGTAGTGAGCCAAATGATCACTTCAGAAAACAGCTGGTTTCTAGCGCCAAAGCAGCAGTAGATGTACTGGTTGAAAAGGGGATTGCTGATAAAGACAAAATAGCCATAGCAGGGCATTCATACGGTGCATTTATGGTGGCTAACTTATTGGCGCATAGTGATTTATTTAAAACAGGTATTGCTCGCAGTGGTGCGTATAACCGTACGTTAACACCGTTTGGTTTTCAGGGAGAAGAACGTGATTTTTGGCAAGCGCAAAGTGTATACGCCAATATGTCGCCGTTTTTTCACGCCGAAAAAATCAATGAGCCAATGCTCATGATACACGGTAAAGAGGATCCTAATTCAGGCACTTTTCCAATGCAAAGTGAGCGCATGTATGCCGCGCTTAAAGGCTTAGGAAAAGATGCCCGTTTAGTTATGCTGCCTTACGAAGCTCATGGCTACCGCGCACGTAAAAGCTTATTACATGTATTGTGGGAGCAAGAGCAGTGGCTAGATAAGTATTTGTTAAATGATACACCACAGCCAGTAGAGGTCGTTAGCGAGCCTGCTGTTAATACCCAGCAATAACAATACACATAGGTAAGCAACAGCGCGGCTACTTATAGCCGCGTTTTTGTTATGAATACGAGAGTAAATTAATGATTGATGTAGCAGCACTGGCAGTTTTTATTCCTACGTTCTTTTTTGTGTCGATAACGCCCGGTATGTGCATGACGCTTGCCATGACATTAGGTATGAGCATCGGTGTGCGCCGCACCCTGTGGATGATGATAGGTGAGCTGTTAGGGGTTGCGAGTGTAGCTATTGCGGCGGTACTTGGGGTTGCAAGTGTCATGCTAAATTACCCTGATGCGTTCGCTATTTTAAAATGGGTCGGTGGCGCCTACTTAATTTACATAGGTATAAATATGTGGCGCGCCAAAGGTAAAATGTCGGTTAATACACATAGCCCAAGTGATGTAAGTAGGCAGTCGCTTTTTACTCAAGGATTTATTACCGCTGTTGCTAACCCAAAAGGATGGGCGTTTATGATCTCACTATTGCCGCCGTTTATTAGTGTTGATCAGGCTGTTGCGCCTCAGTTATTTATTTTACTTAGCGTAATTATGATAACCGAATTTGTAAGTATGTTAGCGTATGCAACAGGTGGTAAAAGCCTACGCTTGTTTTTAGCCCGAGGCGATAATATTAAATGGATGAACCGAATTGCAGGCAGTTTAATGATGCTTGTAGGTGTTTGGTTAGCCTTAGATTAATAATAAAGAGCCCGTGGCTCTTTATTATTTTGTGCATAACGACTATTAATTTTTAATTAGAACCTGCGTGATTTAACTGCGCTTTTAAAAATGGCGCTGTTTTACTTTTTTGTGATTCAGCGACCCTTTCAGGTTTTCCTTGTGCAACTATTACCCCGCCTTCGTCGCCGGCTCCTGGGCCAATATCAATAACCCAATCACCGTTACTGGCTACTTGCATATCGTGCTCAACCATAATGACGGTGTTGCCAGCATCAACTAAGCCATTTAACTGCGCCATTAGCATGGCTACATCTTTTGGGTGTAGGCCTGTGGTTGGCTCATCTAAAATATAAAGCGTATCGCCACGCTGTGTACGTTGTAGTTCAGTGGCAAGTTTAATACGTTGTGCCTCGCCGCCCGAAAGTTCAGTAGCAGGTTGCCCTAAACGTAAATAGCCAAGGCCCACTTGTAAAAGCGCATTGAGCGCGCGCAAAATAGCGGGTTCATCGGAAAAAAATGTATGCGCTGACTCTACGGTTAAGTTGAGAACATCGGCAATGGTTTTCTCTTTATAGGTAATATCGAGTGTTTTTTGGTTATAGCGCTTGCCATTACACACAGGGCAAGGCGAATACACGCTGGGTAAAAATAACAGCTCTACGCTTACAAAGCCTACGCCTTCACAGTTTTCGCAGCGGCCTTTTTTAACATTAAACGAAAAGCGACCGGCATCGTATTTTCGCTTTTTTGCCTCAGTGGTGTTTGCAAATAGCTTACGTACTTGATCGAATAAGCCCGTGTACGTTGCAAGATTTGAGCGAGGCGTACGGCCAATGGCTTTTTGATCAACCGTTATTAGGCGCTTTATGTGTTCAATGCCCTGAGTTATTTGCCCGCCGGTTGCTACGTTGAGCTCTTGCTCGAGTAACTCTGCTTCGTCGGTTGGCATTTGTGGTTGCGATTTTTGCCCAAGTGCATCGTCAACCAAGTCAACAAGTGCTTGGCTTACTAAGCTCGATTTACCAGAGCCAGATACCCCTGTAACACTTGTAATAACCCCAAGCGGAAATTCTACATTAAGCTTTTGTAAGTTATTACGTTCAACATTTTTAAGCGCTAGCCACGCTTTAGGCTGGCGTAGCTTGTTTTGTATGGGAGCCTGCTGGGTTTGGTTATTTTTAAATAAATACTGACTAGTGTGTGAGCTACTAATTTGCTTTAAGCCTTCAACGGGGCCGCTATAAACTATGTTACCGCCATGGGAGCCCGCATTTGGTCCAACATCGACTACCCAGTCGGCATGTCGAATAACACTTACGTCGTGCTCAACCACAAATACAGAGTTACCAGCAGCTATTAGTTCATCTAAAGCGCTTAAAAGTGCTTGTGTGTCGGAAGGGTGTAAACCTGCCGAAGGTTCATCTAACACATACACAACACCAAATAATTTTGAGCGAAGTTGCGTTGCTAGCCGCAAACGTTGTAACTCCCCTGGCGATAGCGATGGGGTGGTACGATCAAGCGATAAATACCCTAGGCCAAGTTTAGTTAATGATTCTATACGTTTATTAATATCGCTTGTAATACGCTTAGCGACGATGGCTTTTTCTGGGTGTGTAGCGTTACTTTTAGCAGGTGGATTAGCGGCAATGCTTAATTTATCTGCAAGTTCGTTCAATGTTAACTGCGAAATTTCGCCTATATCAAGGCCTGCTACTTTAACCGATAACGACTCTTTTTTAAGTTTTTTACCTTTACAGCTGGGGCATGGGGATATTTGCATAAACTGCGACACTCGTTTTTTAATACGAGGGCTTTGTGTTGTAGCAAAAGATTTAAGAACAAAGCGCTTAGCGCTGGTAAAAGTACCTTTGTAGCGAGGTTTTTCGCCATTTTTAATGGCGTTTTTAACCTCTAAAATAGTGTAGTCTGGATAAACAGGCACAGTGGGGGTATCGTCTGAAAATAAAATCCAATCGCGTGCTTTTTGCGGCAACTCATACCATGGTATGTCGATGTCGTAACCAAGTGATACCAGTATGCGACTTAAGTTTTTACCTTGCCATGCTGGTGGCCAAGCTTCTATTGCGCCTTCGCGTATCGTTTTTGTATTGTCGGGCACAAGTAGTTGTTCGGTTACCTCAAAAGTGCGGCCAATGCCCGAACACTGTGGGCATGCACCTTCGGGGGTATTTGGCGAAAACGCATCGGCATACAAAATGCTCTGCCCTTTAGGGTATTCGCCAGCGCGTGAGTAAAGCATTCGCAGCGCGTTAGAAATAGTAGTTACGCTACCAACCGATGAACGAACAGAAGGTGCGCCGCGCTGTTGTTGCATTGCTACTGCTGGTGGCAGCCCTTCAATTGAATCTACATCGGGTTCGTCAACCTGATCGATTAACCTGCGTGCATAAGGCGACACCGAATCAAGGTAACGATGCTGCGATTCAGCAAATAATGTTCCGAAGGCGAGCGATGATTTACCCGAGCCCGATATACCAGTAAACACCACAAGCGAATTACGGGGCAGGTTTACATCCACATTTTTTAAGTTATGAACACGTGCGCCTCTTACTTGAATGCTGTGCTCAGTGTTTAATAAAGCCGATTGCGAATTTTCAATCGCGCCTAAACTGTTAAATGTGGTTGCCATGTAATTGTCTCCGTTTAATCGCCATGTTTATTAGGTTAAATTAAAGCTTAGGTTACACAAGCCACCCTGAATGAGCGCTTAGTGAGCATTATTGAATTTGTTGTGTATGTTTACATAATAGGTAAATGCTGAGAGTATGCTTAACTATGTAGACTATACAAACGTCAATAAGTACGCTTGAAGGAGGTTATTAATATTATTAAAGCATGGATTTTAATGTTGGTTATACTGTCGTCTTCGGTATTGGCAAATACTGAGAACGTAATTAACGTAGACAGTGCCATACCTAATAGCTTGCATTTAGCATTTCCAAACGATGCTAACATCACGCCTAAAAAAGGCGACTTCAATGTTTTAAATTACATATTAATGAGTAATAACGAGGGTGAACGCTGGGCAGTAATAACACTCACTAATTTATCGGCGGGTAATCGTGAGCTTAACGAAGACCACTTACTGGCTTTGTTCGCTGATGGAACGCGACTACCTCCTCAACCTTTTAAATTAAGTTTTAAGGGTAACGAAACGCAGTCGGTAACTGTCTCGTTTGCTGAGTATAAATTTCCTATTTTAAGTGTTTACTCAAGTAATGATCAGTAGCTAACTTTAAAATAAGCCTAAATATGCAGTAATTGTTTTAGCTTATCTGCACCGGCTCTGCTGGTGCTTAGCTCCGATTTTACATCGTCGTTTACAATCACCATCAATTTGCCGTTAAACCAGCGCTGTATTTCTTTTATATGGTCAATATTAACCAAATAACTGCGATGAATACGCACAAAGTTGTGCGCGGCTAGGGCGTGTTCAAGCTGATCGAGCGTGTCGCTCAAATGATTAAACGTTTCTCCATTCCACGCTAAGCTATTTCCTTGCTCTGATTTAATAAATTTAATATCGCTTGGGGAAAGTAAAAATATGCGCTCGCCACTTTTACTAACCAGTTTGTTTAATGAACTTTCGGTAAGTGTAAAAGCGGGTTCACCTGCGCAGCTAGTTACATGAGTGTGCGCTCGTTGTTGCTCTAATTGCTGCTGCGCTTTGGCTAACGCTTTTTTTAATCGTGCAATTGGAAAAGGTTTGAGTAAATAGTCAGTTGAGGCGTGCTCAAATGCTTCAATCGCAAATTGGTCGTACGCGGTGGTGTAAATAATAATGGGTTGGTAGTTAAGTAAATCAATAAGTTCAAGGCCATTAATTTCAGGCATTTGAATATCAAGCAATACCACATCAGGAGTCAGCTCATTAATTAATGCAATGGCCTCTTTGCCATTTGTGGCTATGCCTACCACGTCAACATGCTCCATTAAGCTTAATTGATGGTTTAATTTTTCGCGAGCAGGAAGCTCGTCATCGGCAAACAATATGCGCATTTTAGTCGTTTTATTTGGCAGGTTTATATTGTTCATAACGCTAGCTCCAGCGTAACAACAGCACCATTATCATTACTGAGCAATACTTTACTTTGTCCAAGTTGATTAACGCGTAGCATAATGTTTTTCATCCCTATACCTTTTCCGTAGCCACATTTTAATACATCGTCAGTAAAGCCTTTTCCGTTGTCGCTTATCACAATTTTTACCCCGTTAGACATTTCACTCAGGGTAATATTAAGTGTAAGTGAGGTTTGTTTAGCATTGTGCTTAATTGCATTTTCAATAATAGGTTGAATAAGTAGCGGTGGTAGCGTTTTGTTTTTAAGGGTATTAGGAATGTGGTAATTAACCTTAAGCTTATCGCCAAAGCGTGCTTTTTCAATATTTAGGTACTTTTCTATTATGGTAAGCTCTTGCTGTAAAGGTATTTGCTGTTGCTCTGCGGTATCAAGCGAGTACCTTAAAATATCAGCGAGTTCATGCAGTACTTCATCGGCTAAATCGGGTTTTGTGTGTATGTAAGCGGAAATTGTATTTAAGCTATTAAACATAAAATGAGGGTTTAGCTGGTATCGTAATGTAGCAAGTTGGGCTTGTTTAAGCGCATGCTTTTCGGCTGTTACGCGTTTTTTGCTTTCAATAAAAATACTGGTAAGGTAAATACACGAGCCCCAAAGTAAGCCGTTAAATACAACAAATATCCCCATTGATTTATGCCCATCAAAAAGCAGTGTCAGTAATACATCGGTAAGCACATTACCGAGGGCCATAAATACAACAGCAATTAACCATTCAAGTGCTGTTTTATTAATGTGCTTATTGCGCAGGTAAAAAATAACGGCTGCCGCACTCCATACCGGAATCCAATAAAAAGTAACAAACCACACGGTTGCGGCGAGTGCACTGCCGCCTGTTAAGGGCGCAGAGTTAGCAATTATCAGCCCAAGGGCATAAGCAATATCAACAATAAGTAGAATAAAAAAGCTGTATTTGTAAAAAGGATGTTTGAGCATAATAGGTGCTTCTTTTTGTAAGTGATTAAACCATAACAAAAAACAGTCAAAACCCAAAGAGTTTGTGTTTTGACTGTCACTTATTTAGAAGTAAGTTAGCTCTTTGATTTGTAATGTATTTTTTAACGGCTCGTTGCTTGCGCCTGGCATTTTACGCCACATTAAGTTAACCCCTGTTAATTCTGTTGCCGACCACGTAACGGGGCTACCAAACCCAAACTGTTTAAATGTAGTGAAAGGTATATCAAGCGTGGTCCACTCATCGCGTGGTTTTAAAAGTACACTAAAGTGATCCCAATCTTTTACATCACTATGATAAACAGACATAGCAAAAGGTGTAGTTGAGCCTTTATAGGTTAAGCGAATACCTTTAAATGTTGAGGCATCAGCCGGTGACGAAAACTTAATTTCAGCGCCTGCCCATGCACCAAAGCTTGTAGGCTTTGTAATGGTTGTATCAATAGTTAAGCTATTTTTATGCGTGGTAAGCGTTGCAACAGACTGCCCACCCATTACCGAATCGCTCATAGCTTGCCATGGTGTATCACCGGTAAAATCATCAATAGTATGCTGTGCTTGGCTGCTTTTAACTTCTTCATTGCAGGTAGGGCCTTGTGGTGTAATGGCGTTGTTTTGAGCAATAAGCGCTGGGCGGTCTACTTTTAAACCTGTTTTATACACCTGTGAGATAGTGTGAATATGATTTATATCATTAAGTGGGTTTTGTTTAAGCAGTACAAAACTTGCTTCAAAACCTTTAGCAAGTTTGCCAATGCTCTCGGCTTTATTAATCGCTTTTGCGCCGTTAACCGTTGCTGCGTTAATTATTTCACCATTAGTTAGGCCTGCTTTTTTAAGCGCATCTAACTCGTTGTGTAACCCTGTACCGTGCAGCGTGTAAGGGTTTCCGGCATCAGAGCCTGTGCCAATAGTAATATTAGCTTTATGTAGCTTTTGTATATTTGCATAAGCGGTTTTGCGCTCATCCCACGCGTGCTCTTTCCACTTTGAAGGTGCAGGCACCTTTTCAAACAAACAGCCTTGAAGCTTTTCAGGAATGGTTTTTAGTAACTCGCTTTGTGAGCTAATAGTATGGTTATGCTTTTCATCGCTATGATTGTGGTACACCGCGAGGGTAGGAATGTAAGTTACGTTATGTTGTTTCATTAGCGTAATAAATTCATCGTCAATCGCTTCGCTATTAATACCGTGCGCTAAAGCCGTTGCACCGGCTTTGATAGCACGTTTACCATCATTTAGTGTAGAAACATGCACAAAATACGGTAAATTAGCGGCTTTAGAGTGCTTACCTAGCTCAGCAAGTTGGCTATTAGTTAACGATTTACCTACACCGCCAAAGGTTTCAATAACCGCTTTAGTTACATGTGGATTAGTGCTTATATGTTTTTGCCACAGCGCTGCTATGTCTTCATCTTTTGCAATTTCGTATGCTTGGCCACCAAACTGCGTGCCATGCCCGCCAGGGTTGGTAAACAAAGTACCCGCATAAAAAAGGTTAGGGGTTAGTTGGGCTGCTTTTAATTGCGCAGCTTCGTTTAGGGTTTGTTCAAACGAAAACAAATCAACAATGTTGGTTACGCCTAAATACAAATTAGAATTAAAGTGCGATTTAACCGGCAAATACTGAAATTCAGTAAAGTTACTGCCCGATGAGCCTAAATGTACATGTAAATCAATTAAACCGGGTATTGCATACTGGTTGTTGGCGTTAATTGTTTTATCTGCGTTTTGTAGTGGGTCAGTCGCTTTAGTAATGCTTACAATTTTACCTTCATCAATATACAGCGAACTTGGCGCAGAAAAGCTTTGCGAACTACTTTTGTATAAACGAATGTTATCGACTCGCAGGTCAATGGCGTGAGCACTAAAGTGGCTTGCTAAGCTCAGTGCTATAACTGTTTTTGTAATAATGTTCATGACTGTATTCCTTATCAAAAAAATAGGTATTTGGCGTTTTGTTGATAAGAAAGTTAGCGACTTTTATAACCAGCTTCATTAATTTTTATCTGAATCGACATTATTGGCAGTTGAACCGACACAAAAGTAAATAAGCGTTGTGGTGGGGCGCCCAAGCTAACTAAATTAAGTGTTTTGAATGAGCGATAGGTTACATAGACGTGTGTGCCTAGTTTAAAGCAAAGCTTTAAACTTTGATCATGTTTGAATGGTTATTAAGGGCAGTGATGAGCGAGAAATAGTTAGTCAAAAATCTTAATGTCTGAAGTCAAGATTTGACCCTCGACTTTGAAGTCAAGATTTGACCCTCGACTTTGACCCTCGACTTTTACACAAACAATTGTATTTAAAGTCGTTACTTATATTACCGTTGCCATTTTTTAGAGGTGGTAAAATGGTTTAAAAAAGCTTTTGGTTTTCATTTTAAATTTTTAATTACTGCATTTACTAAAGCGATGGCGTTTTTCCTCCTAAGTCAGAAAGTGAGTACACTTTCCCCTTTTCTGCCTGTTGTTAAAAGTGTTATGGTCAACCCCATCCGACTTAAAGTTAATACTCGCAATGTGTTACAGGATTTGTTATTAGTATTAAAAATAAATAAGAGGACATACATTGCTCATAAAAAGAGGAAAGTGTCCTCTGATAAAGTTGTTAGGTAGCAAGGATGATTGTCAGACACATTATTGAAGACGTTGAATCAGTCTTCGAATTACTTCCAGAATCACAAGAGTTTGATTTAGCTTTTGCGTGCTACGCTGAAGACGGGTCGGGAAATATCGAATTTCGCACAATTGAAGCATTTCATTGGGACGATGATGAAGAGTTTTTCTTAGTTCCTAGTGGTTGCGCTCAGCATTACTCTTTAGATCCAATACAATATAAAGCTAAGCAGTTTTTAGATGAACTAAAGAACAAAATTCACGACGAAATTGAAGAATATTGTGCATATGCGAGAGCGCGTATAAAAATTGCGAAAGATGGTTCTGTTGTTTCACTTAATTCGCCTTTGTGGGGAACAGGCTATCACGAGCAAGAGCAGCTTTTGTATTTTTATCATGGGAAGCAACCAAGTGACGCTACCTAACAAGCGCCTGAATTCGCTCGTGAACTCGCTCGGACATTTAACAACGGGTTATTGTCGCTGGCGCTCAATAATTTTAACCCATTGTCAATTTGCCGCTTAGGCGGGCGTTGGTATGACTCCCATTGTCAAGTTAAACGCACTGATCCTTGCCTAACTTTTTAAGCCATAATTATTTTAGCTCGAATTAGAGCGAGTTAATACATAGGATGAAGCAAGTAATGTCGTCGGTTATCTTGCTGATATTCGTTGGTTATTACTATTTCTAGTAACAGAGCAGACCTTACTTATTTCGTCGTGGCACCTGTCTTCAGTCTATGTTCGTG
>Ga0209712_10000397_pt1 | contig 39695 bp, 52 predicted proteins | sample ArcOceMetagenome_FD_187443 | JGI IMG/M metagenome (GOLD analysis project Ga0209712, IMG submission 187443) | Marine eukaryotic phytoplankton communities from Arctic Ocean - Arctic Ocean - Greenland ARC118M Metagenome (SPAdes) (version 2) | ecosystem: Environmental > Aquatic > Marine > Oceanic...
AAAATGGATGGAATCCAACCACTTTTTATTTTAATACAACGGACGCAATGTCCCCTGGATTCTTTGATTTGTCTTATGATCCAAATTACAATATCTTTAGAGATGCGTATAAAGTGTACTGGGATGCCGGTTGGAAAACTGAGTTGACATCAAATGGTTGCATTTAAATAAACAAAAATAAAATAACAAGTATAATTAATAATTAAAACAAGTATATTTATGAAAGGAGCATTAGGATTAATTGCAATAGCAGCAGTAGTATGGGTTTTTTGGATGAGCTTTGAATGGCTTAGAAACCGCAAAAATAAATAGATATGGATTATATAAACACAGGGTTAGTTATAGGAAGTATATCAACTATAGTATTTTTGATACTTACACTCAAAAAGAGATGGTTTAAAAAGGGAATGCTAGAAGATCTATTTCGTTGGTGGGACGGTAAAAGACATGACGGAGGAGATTTAATATTTTCTATAACAATAGGATTTTTTTCCGTGATTTTAGCACCATTCTTGATATCATTAACATGGGGAGCAATATTACCGATAGGATTTATAGTCTTTATCGTATTAAAAATTAGAAAAAGAAACATAAATAAAAACAATAGAATTTTTAACAAGTAAAACAATTATAAGATGAAAAAAGTATTTAGATTAGTAGTAGTATTATTATCATTATCATTTGGATCATGTACAACAGTAGATTCAGGACACGCAGGGGTAGAAGTATCTTGGGGTGGAGAAACAAACATGAACGCAGTATATAACGAGGGAATGTCAACGGGACTTCATTGGATCTGGGACGATATGGTTGAATACGATGTTAGAGAAAAGACTTTAGTTGAAAGATTTGAGTTTAATGATAAAGACAATATGGTAACTAAGGTTGAGCTAGCTTTAGATTATAGATTAGACAGAACTAAAGTCAACTATATACATAAAGAGATTTCAGATATTGAGATTAAAATTCTTAAGACATTAAAGTCAGCGGGAAAAGAAGTAGTACCACAATATTCAGCAATTGAATTAAATATTACTAAAAGAAATGAAGCTGAAGCTAAATTAGCGAGAATTATTGCTGATGAACTCCCTGAATTTTATGTAACTTTTGCAAGATTACAAATGACTGATGTTGATATTCCATTAGAAGTATCTAGATTAGCAACTGAAACAGCAGTACAATTAGGACGTAACGAATTAGCAAAAAAGAAAGAAGCAGAACAAACAGCATTAGCAAAAGCAGCAGTTGCAAAATCTAAAGGTTTATTTGAAGCATCTGAATTCGATGTTAAAACTAAGAAATTAATGTCACAGCCCGCAGTATTAAGATTATATGAAGCTGAGACTGATAGACAATGGGCATTGAAAGGTAAATCTAAGTACGGAAGTAATAACGTATTTGGAGCTGGAGTAAATATGTTTAAGAATTTAAACTAATTAATCAAAGACAAAAAACTCGTACTGACCGAAGGCATATAACAGTTGAGTCGACCAACATTAAAAAGACAGAGTAGGAGGTACAAGTATACTAGAAGGCTGGTAAAGATCCAGAAGATTAATTTAAACTAAGGGAGGCTAACGCTTCCCTTTTTATTGTTAATAACTTTTTAAAATAAATGCCCAAATGTTTTTTTATATCAAATAAAAGGTTTATATTTACATATAACAAATAATTAATAGCAATATGGACGTTCACACACAAACAACACTTGAAATCGAATTTAATGCAGGAATAGAATTTACACCTACTGTAATATTCGATGGAATAGAATTAGCAGGAAAAATGTTTAGTAATAAAACTCATCAAATAGAAGAATTACTAGATTATATTACCTACAACGAAAACGGAGGATGTGACGTATTCATTTAAAATAAATTAACCCTAAAAAACAAACACCATGAAAAATTCAATTAAAGTAGGTTACGATTCAAAAACAAATTTATATACTTTCAAAACACCCGGAGGTTACACTGCTAAAAATGTATGTGTAAACGGTAACCCAATTACAGATCCTTTAAGAGGCCAGAAGGTTGGAGAACTAATGACTATGAATGAAAAACCAGAAACTATTACCTACGAAACTTCTCAAAGAACTTTGATTGGCTATGACTGTATCGAAACAAACACTACAGTTTCAGTCAAATCATATCTTGAAATGAAAGCTCTTATTGAAATTACTAGAGAATATTATGATTCAGACGATGGTGATGGTTATACATATGATTCAATCGAAGATGAAGTAGTTGCTACACGTTTCTTTAGAAATTATAAAGCAATTTATGAAAATGTTGATACAGTTCATAATATGGATATTGAATTTATTAACTACCCAGTAAGTGAATACTTAAATATTGTTCCATTGTATTCTATCGATGCTAAGAATGTATTTGAAACTAAATGTAAATACACACCAAACAATATTGATACATTTAAAGACCTTTATAAAGCAAGAGGAATTGATATTTCTCGTATTGATATCCCAACGCATTCAGGTTTAAGATACGCTACTATTGATAAAAAGTATATTTCTGGTATGGAAGCATTTGAAAGATCTTTAAATAGAGAAATTATTGCATCTTACGATGAATGTATTACTACAATGAATTCTGCTAAAAGTAAATTAACTGAATTACTTAACTTCCATTTTGCAAAACAATCTCAAAATGTTTTAGATGAATCAACTGTAGGTAGTTTATTAACTCAATTACAAAATTTGCAAACTTCAGTTAATAAATTGGATGTTAAGGTAAAGGATGAAACTTCTCAACGAAGTGTTTCTCAAAGAATTAACGAACTAATTAGAGTTTATAAAGAATTAGCATAATTATCACTATTAAAACAATAAACGCAATGAATATAGAATACTGGAAAAAAAGATGTGAATTAGCTGAAATGTATATAGAGGAAAGCCCATGTGACCCCGATATAACTATGCAACAATTAGCAGCCTATATTGCGTGGGAGTATTTTAAAGACAATTTAGAAGACGCTATTAAGAGTACGGAGTTTAAGGATAAACCAAAACTAAGCTTTGGAGATTGGAAATTTAGTCAAGGATTAAGATATATGTCTGACTTCACTTATAAAAATGCAAAAGGCGAATTGTTTGATGTTGATGTTGTGAACAAAACGTATGATGATTACTATAACCTTTAAAAAATAGAATTATAATAACTAAATTAAATAAAAATGGACAAATTATTAGAAGAATTTATTAAAGATTGGAGATTAAAAAACAATAGTAAAGACGCTATTTACTCATCATATCACTATGATGCTATGATTGAATTTGCTAAACAATACCATGCCAAGCAATTAACTTTAACCGATGTTGTAGAGCAAAGCGAACAGTTAGTTTGCGATAAAAAAGAATTAGATTGCCCTTATGATTTCACAAGCAGATGTACAATGGGTAGATGTTATTGTAAACCTAAAGCAAACTAATTGTCTACAACTACTTATATAATAACTAAATGTATTACAATTTAACCTAAAGTACTATTAAAATTAAACGAATTATGATAAACAATATAGAATTAATCAAACCGCTTTTAAACTTTGAAAAGAAAGGTGACTTTTATATGTTATATGTTTTCAAAAGAAAGAAAGACCAGCCTGAAGGAGAAAGGGATAACCACCAATCGGTAAGAACTATTAAGACTTATTGTATTGAGAGTATCGACCATTTAGAACGTAGATATGATGAGGCAATTCAACTATGTGAGATGTTTAAAGCACGTGCATACATTCATGTACAAAAACAAAATCATTTTGATGTATCGCTTAATATGATGGTTCAATTAGCTCAGAGAATTCAAAATGAACAACACAATCAAAAGGGATTATTCGATTCAGTTGTTGGCCAAATCAAAACTAACGAAAAGAGATGGATAATAGACGTGGATGATATTATGGAGGCAAGTCCATTAATGATAGCATATATTAATTTCTCATGTAAGCCATATGGTTCAAAGGTATATGAGGTAATTCCAACTAAGAATGGTCATCATTTAATCACCGGTAAATTTGATGTAATGAAGTTTAAGGAGAATTACCCAAACATTGATATCCAAAAGCGGAATCCAACTTTATTGTATTTTCCAGATAGTTTAAAAGATTGTTAATAACTTTTTGAAATTAAGTGATACTAAGTTTTTTTGTATCACTTTTTTTGTTTATATTTACATATAACAAATAATTAAAAGCATTATGAGTAGTTTAAATAGTATTAGTAAAGAATTAGGTTACCGGGATGTTGCTCATTTAGAAATGAATTTAGATGGAGACATTGAACTTAGTAAATATTGGGAAATTATTAAGGAATTATATTCAGAAGCAGAAGAGTTATATGAATTAGCTTATAATAACTGTAGCGGACTTGCTCATGATGAATTAAATGAAATTGTAAATAAATACGAAAAATAAATAATTATGGAAAGAATAGAACAAATTAAAATAGTAAAAAAATTAGTAGAAGTTTCTTTTGATGAGAATGCAATGTACTCAGGAATAGATGATATGAATGAAGAAAATAAAAATCATATCATAAATATAGGAACTTCAATCTTATGTACTAAATGGGAAATAGGATTTGAAGGAGGAGGATTTGTACAGGCAGTTGTAGCTAATGATCTTATGAAAGCAGTTGGAAGCGCGGACGGGACATCACTTAAAGGTTTAAAATTCTTTGCATCTTTATTATATAATACACCTAGGCCAACGACACTGATACATTTAACTGATTAAATATTATGAAACTACTATAATATATTAATATATATAATAAATAAACTATAAGATTATGAAAGAATTTAAAAAGTTAGTATTGGTAATAAGTATATTATTAATGTCCTCATGTGGAGCATCATTCCAAATATCGACAACGAACCATGACCCAATCTACGATTCAAATGGGAATGTAGTAGAGGTTATAGAGACTGAAATGCAATTAGATAGAAAATTAAGAGATGATTTTAATTTTAGATATGATTATGCTCAATATGCAAAATCTCAGCCTAGATCATTTGATTGGAATAATAGAATATTAAGGAATAATAGATTTAATAGATTTAATTTCAATAACAGATATGGATGGAATAACGCATCGAGCTATAATTCATATTGGAACAGAGACCAAATGTGGGATGATTGGTTATGGGGATATTCATCTATGAATTATGGAATAGGATGGTCTTATAGTTGGGGAAACAACTCTTGGAACAGTAATAGCTGGAATAGTCCTTATGGATGGAATAACCAATATGGATGGGGCAATGGATACGGCAATGTATATGGCAATGGATGGGGCAATGTATATTATGGTAGAGGGTATAACATGAACGGTAGGCGCGGAAGTACGTTAGGTACATTTTCTAGAAAAACTACAAGAAACGGAAGGGCCCATTCCTCTATGATAGAATCTACTAAAAGAACTACAAAACCTAGAAGAGTTATTAGAACTAATATCACACCTATTAATAACAATAGTACAACACCTATTAATAGCACAAAACCTAGAAGAGTTATTAGAACCAAACCTGTTAGAAATAATACAAGGACAATAACTCCTACACGAACTAGATCAACAGTTCCTACACGAACTAGATCAACAGTTCCTACTAGAAATAATGTACCTAGATCTAATATACCAAGAAAGCAATAATGAAACTTTAAGTAATATTATAATATAATACTATATGAAAGACATTAGAGAAACACAAGGTAGATCGAAATCACAAATAAAAAAAAACTATGAAATATCAGGTATAATCTGGTCAAGTGGTTTAATCTTTGTAATAGTATACAGTATTATTAACATATTAATATAATATAAATGGCTAAATTTAAAAATACAAAAAACTGGAAAACTAAAATAGTTGAAGGTAGAAGAATGATGATCTGTATGAATTCAGATTTAGAGAAAAGCAAATACCCAGATTGGGCACCTAATGACGGTGAAACCAAATGTAATGAATGGGTTGAAGTTGGTCATAATACAGATATGGTACTTTGTAGCTTTTGTACAAGAAGATCTTTAGAGTTATGATATATAACAAGTAACGAATAAATTGCTAATAAATTGAAAAATGAAGTTTTTAAAGACTGGTTCTAAACCAGTCTTTTTTTTCAATAATAAATAAACAAACCCGCGTTCGGGTATACAATAACTATAACATTAATTAAATATAAATGGCAAGTAAGAAAACAGCAAAGACCCCCATGATCGACCAGTTTGGAGAAGACCTAACAGCACAGGCTGCTGAAGGTAAATTAGATCCAATAATTGGTAGAGATAAAGAGGTTTATAGAATATGTCAAATACTTTCTAGAAGAAAGAAAAACAATCCAATTATATTAGGAGATCCTGGTGTAGGTAAGACAGCATTAGTAGAAGCGATAGCCCAAAGGATTGTAGATAAAAAAGTAGCAATGACGCTTACTGGTAAAAGAATCATATCATTAAATATTTCAAATATAGTAGCGGGAACTAAGTATCGTGGAGAGTTTGAAGAAAGAATGAAAAAGATTGTCGATGAGTTGAAGGCTAATAAAGATATTATTGTATTTGTTGATGAGATTCATACTTTAGTCGGTGCGGGTGGTGTTAGTGGATCTTTAGATGCATCTAATATTCTTAAACCAGCACTTGCAAGAGGACAGGTACAATGTATCGGTGCAACGACATTAGACGAATATAGAGAAAATATAGAATCAGATGGAGCACTTACACGTAGGTTTCAAGAAGTATTTATTGATCCACCTAGTATTCCAGATTCTATTGAAATTTTAAATAGAATTAAAGGAAACTATGAGGACTATCATGCTGTTGAATATACAGAAGAAGCACTAGAAGCATGCGTTGTATTATCGGATAGATACGTAACGCAAAGGGAACTTCCAGATAAAGCAATTGATTTAATGGATGAAGCAGGTGCTAAGGTGCACTTATCTCAAGTTAAAATGCCAGAAAGTATTAAGGAAGCTGAGCTTGAAGTTGAAAAATCAAAAAACAAAAAGCTAGCAGCTGTCGCTGAACAAGATTATGAAAAAGCCGCTGCATTTAGGGATGCTGAGCTTAAGAAAAGAGATGCAGTTGATGAGACTATTGCTAAATGGCAAGAAGATCTAAGAATTAATCGCAAGCAAGTAACATACGATGATATTGCTGAAACAATTTCGGATGCTACTGGAATTCCAATTTCAAGAATGACAGATGACGAAGGACAAATTATTATAGATATGGAAGCTCGCTTAAAGGAAATGATTATTGGTCAAGATTCTGCAGTCGAAGGTTTATGTAAAGTAATTAAAAGATCTAGAACTGGAGTTAGTTCACCTAAAAAACCAATTGGATCTTTTATGTTTATCGGACCAACTGGTGTTGGTAAAACAGAAACAGTTAAAGCCCTTACAGAGTATTACTTTGGATCGGAGTCAAACTTAATTAGAATCGATATGAGTGAATATCAAGAAAAGTTTAATGTCTCTAAGTTGATTGGATCACCTCCAGGATACGTTGGACATGAAGAAGGTGGACAATTAACAGAACAGGTTCGTAGAAAACCATATTCAGTTGTATTATTTGATGAGGTTGAAAAAGCACACCCAGATACCTTTAATACTCTATTGCAAGTTTTAGACGAGGGTAGATTAACAGATTCCTTAGGAAGAACTGTAGATTTTACAAATACAATTATCATCATGACATCTAATGTTGGTGCTAAAAAAGTATCAGACTTTGGAGTTGGAGTTGGATTTGAAAGTAAAACATCAATGGCTGCTGGTAAAGCTCATGTTGAAAGTATTATTAGAAAAGAACTTAAGAATAAGTTTTCTCCAGAGTTCTTAAATAGATTAGACGACATGATATTATTTGATTCATTAACAAAAGAACATATGATAGAAATAGTTGATATTGAATTAAATAAAACTATAAAAAGGTTAGATGCTCAAGGATATAAAATCAAAGTAATGAAAGCCGCTAAATTATTTTTAGCAGAACAGGGATATGATCCTTTGTATGGCGCAAGACCTTTAAAAAGAGCAGTTCAAAATTATGTTGAAGATATTTTAGCCGATGCTATTATTAGCAAAAAGATGATAATGGGATCTAAGGTATATTCAATTACACATAAAAAAGGAGAAGATAAACTTTCTATGAAATAGTAGTATAATAATAGTAAAATACATTAATACTATATTATATGACATTCAATAACAAATTTAAAGATCTTATTTTAGATATAGAGCAGAACGGTTCAGTAACGCAACCTCGAGATATGAAGGTTAAGGAACTAACCGTTCAGACTTTAGAATTCGATTCAACAATACCTTTTGCAAACTTTAATAAAAGAAAATTTAACTGGAAATATTTTGCAGGTGAATTAGCATGGTATCTTAGAAAAGACAGAGACGTAGATTATATAGGCCAATTTTCAGGAATGTGGTCAACATTAACAAACCCTGGAACTAATGAGATCAACTCTAATTACGGATCTTTATTATTTAATGATCAACTACAATGGGTTCTTGATTCTCTTAAAGCTGATAAGAATACACGACAAGCTATTGCTTTTTTAAATCAACCAAAGTTTCAATTTAAAGGAAATAAAGATTTTGTTTGTACAATGTACCTCAACTTTTTTATTAGAGATAATAAATTAAACATGAAGGTTCAGATGAGATCTAATGACATCTTTTATGGACTTACATTTGATGCACCTTTCTTCGGATTTGTACATCAACATATGAGATTATGGTTATTGGAAACTTATCCAGAATTAGAAATGGGAACTTATTACCATTGTGCAGATAATATTCATTTCTATGAAAGACATTTTGATCTAGCAGATAATATATTAGCTGATTTTACCCATTCTACTGAATATTCTATGAATATAGAAAAACCATTATTTATAATGAGACATGATAATATGTTATTAACGGAATATGGTAGTAAGTTTCTTAAAGAAGTAGATGCAACCATTAATAAGCCAAAAGAAAAAGGACAGTATATTAACATATTAAAAGAATATCTTAATATTAGATTAACATAATATGTATGTAAATGCCCCACCAACGTTTGAAGTTAACGACGATTTAATAGATGAGATACACGGTCCCATTAAAGATCAATTGGGATTTTCAGAAAGAATTCTAGAATTCGTAGAAAATAACTTAAACGGAGATGACATTGAAACAATTCTATGTTATTTAAAGGAATCTGACGGAACTATAATGGTTGCGAAATTACATAATGACGGTTATCTTAAATCATTAGAAAAATGTTTAGAATACTATAGTAAAGAGGAACAATACGAAAAGTGTAACAAAATAAAAAACTTAATTAAAAAATATGAACTACGGTAAGGAATTTACAAAGTATGCAATGAGTGATCATAATGTGAGCTCATCTAATTTGGATTATCACACAAAGCAAATAGGTAATTCAATGACTCCATATATTCTTGAAGAAAGAGATATGAGAGCAACTCAAATGGATATCTTCTCAAGATTGATGATGGATAGATTACTATGGGTTGCAGGTCCAGTTAATGATAATATGTCAACTATAGTACAAGCACAATTAATGTTTCTAGATACAACAGCAAACGATGATATTACAATGCATATCGATTCTCCAGGAGGTTCAGTTAAATCTGGATTATCAATGGTAGATGTTATGGATTACATTAAGGCAGATATACGTACGATTAACACAGGGATGGCCGCTTCAATGGGATCAGTATTATTAGGTGCTGGAACCAAGGGTAAGAGAATGTCACTAAAGCATTCTACGACAATGCTTCACCAATCATCTGGTGGATTTAGTGGAAACATACAAGACGCTGAAATAGATTGGGCTGAATGGCAAAAAGTAAACAAGACTTTATTTGAGCTTCTTGGGAAATATTGCGGTAAGAAAGCAGATGTTGTTATGAATGACGCTACTAGAGATCTATGGTTAAGTGCAACCGAAGCTAAGAAATATGGTATTATAGATGAAATTATAACTAAGAAAAAATAATTAATATATAAAATAAGGATTATGAAAGTATATTTTTACATTAGACAAGAAAAATTAGAGTATCTTAATAATATATTAAAAGATTATAATAATCTAATTGAACCTATTGAAATATCTTTCAATCCTATGAATGATTCAGTAATGGTATCTCTATTATCAGACGATTTTATCGGACTAAGTGATAGAGATACGTTTGCTACTCTTATATCATTATAATATAATATCATAATAATATGACAAAACGAGAAAAAACTAGAGAATTATTTATTGAATTAATAAATGAACAACTTAAACCACATGGCGTCACGTATGAGGATGTTAAGGGAAATTCTGAATGGTATATGAAATACAGAACCTCACTTGAATCTGAGGAAGCATTCATATCTTATTCAATTAAAAGAATCAGAGAAGTTTTAAAATGTTCCAAGCAAATGGCAACTAAGGAAACACAATGGTTTATACTACAGTGGGGACTCGCACTAGAGAAGACTCCAACAAAGCAAAGCACCAAATTAAAAAACAAAAAAGCAATATAATATAATATCAACGTATTATTATATGCATATTTCCTAGTCTCTTTGCATTTTCGTGGATAGATATACCATGAATGTATTAGAGGAAGATTGGTTAATGAAAATGCCACTTGATTTTGAGCTAAAAAAATATAAACTTTTAGCCGCTACTCAAAAACTTACTCTTGCCGTAAAGCTAGGTTTTATTTACGATGCACTTAGCGAGGTTGAATTCCAATTAGGTCTTTTATATAAAGTAAAAAATCTTAAAAATGAAACCGAAGATAAAATAAAGGTTATGAAAGGCATTAATCTAGATACGATGTCTGTTGAATACGAATATCCTTTAGAGTCAATCGGAATAGAGGACATGTATGATATGTGTGATTACGCTATTGATGAATTAGAGGCAGTCTACCGATTAGTAAGAGCTAAGTGGAGATTAAATTCTAAAAAAATAACAATCACTGAAATACCAGTAAGACTTCCTACTAAAAATAAAGGAATCATTTTCTTAAAGGGAGTTGATAATAAAATAACAGTATATTCTTATAGCAAACCATTATCATTTATCGGAGATTGGAAAGATATGAAGCTTAAAAAATTAGAAGTAAATATAAGTAATGAAAAGGCGATGATTAAATATATTGAAACCACTCGCGAAAAGAATGATATTAATAGATTTTGGAGATGTGACCATACTATTGCATTTAGCAATATAGAATCAAACATCATCCCTATATTACAACATACTATATTCAATAAACTTCTCCTATATTAATAGGATATATAAAGAAAAATCAATTACAATGGCATACGTAGCTAAAGACGATATTATAATTCAGGTTGATCTTGAAAAAGATTTTATTCAAGGAAGCCCGCAGTCATATGATATAACGGCGTATAGGGACTTTATTGGAAATCCATTAAACCTAAACGAACCAACGTCATTTCACGTAGCGTTATATGTTGATGGTAATAAAGTTGTTCAATATTCAAACCCTAGAACACCGGGTGTTTCAGATATCTTAAACGTTGATAAATCGTCAAATACAGGTTCTATGCAATTCAATATAGATTCTTCACAATCAATTTATATAACACCTGGGCATATATATGCTGAAGTTATTATTATTTACGAAAACTATTACCCACAACCTAAAACATACGTTTTTCCTAAAATTAAAATAGGAGAGTCAGTAAATAATGAAGATATCATTATTGGAAATAACGGAACACCGGGTAGTAGAATAACAATAGGTGGTTCTGAGTCAAATGGAGGAGTGCTTACTAATGTTGATAAATGTATACACCCACTAGCAACCAATGGTGATTACGAATGGTCTGGTGTTGTAGTATCTTACACACCATTCAACGATTCTTATTTAGTTGTCGAAGTAAATGGAGTCAGCGTAGTATTAGGAGACTCTAATAAAGATAAGGATTCCTATTTTTCACGAGACCTTGGTAAAAATGCAGTTAAAATAAAAGATATACAAGCGGGTGATAAGTTATATTGGAACGGAATAATATCCGGTTTTAATTTAGTAATTGATGATGAAATCAATTTAATATACGAAGCAGACGTTACAGATTTAGAATAATCGGGTTTTTTTAGTTTTTCATAATTTTATTAATATAATATGTGGTATTTAAGCTGTAGGCTCAAATGCTAGTAAATATATATACCACTAATAGCAATAATGCTGTTAGGCCAAAACAAAATTATATAAAATAATATGGCACAAATTCGTTCAAAACAAATTAAAGATTTCTTAACTACAGTAAATTGGGCATCAGTATCAACTGCTGCAATTCCAAATGCATCTGACGTAAAGGATTATGTAAACGCATCTACATCTTCTGCTATTCAAGCTGCTGCTGAAGGAGCTGAAGCTAACGCTGGTTTAATCGCTGCTGAAGCTGCAACTGCAAGAGCTGCTGAAGAAGCTAACGCTTCTGCAATCTCTACTGAGAAAAATAGAGCTGAAGGTATCGAAGGTGGATTACAATCTGCTTTAACTGCTGAAGCTGCAACTGCAAGAGCTGCTGAATTAGCTAACGCTAATGCTGCTGCTGACGCACAAGCTGCAATTGATGCAGTCTTATTAGCTGCTGATGCTGATAAAGATACTTTCGTTGAGATTGTTACTTTAATCAACTCTGTTGATACAACTAACGATAGCGCTTTAGCTGCAGTAATTTTAGACTTAAACTCTGAGATTTCTGCTACTAATTCTGACTTTACAAGAGTTGAAGGATTATTATCTGCTGAAATCGCTGATACTAACTCTGACATTACAGTATTAGATGGAGACGTTGTTTCTATTGACGCAAGATTAGGTGAAGTATCTGGAGAATTAGTTAATGAAGTTTCTGACTTAAGAGTTGAATTAGACGCTGAAATTTCGGCTACTAACGCAGATTTCGTAAGTATTAAAGCTGCAGTCTCTACTGAGATCGCTGCTACTAATGCTGATTTTACAAGAGTTGAAGGATTATTATCTGCTGAAATCGCTGATACTAATTCTGATGTTAAGAGATTAGACAATGCAAGAGAAGAGGGACAGTTAATACTTAACGACGCAATCTTAAGCGTATCTGACTCACTTAACTCTAGTTTAACTGCTGAAATCAATGCTACTAACTCTGAAGTTACTAGATTAGATGGTTCTATCGCAACTGAAGTTTCTACATTAGAAGATTCTATCTCTACTGAGAAAGTTGCTTATGAATTAGCTGATACTAACTTAGCTGCTTCTATCTCTACTGAGAAAGTTGCTTATGAATTAGCTGATACTAACTTAGCTGCATCAATTACTGCTGAAGCTGTAACTGCAAGAGCTGCTGAATTAGCTAACGCTGACGCTGCTGCCGCTGCACAAGCTGCAATTGACGCAGTCTTATTAGCTGCTGATGCTGATAAAGATACTTTCGTTGAGATTGTTGCTTTAATCAACTCTGTTGATACAACTAACGATAACGCTTTAGCTGCAGTAATTTTAGACTTAAACGCTGAGATTTCTGCTACTAACGATGACTTTACTGCAATCGCTAATGATTTAGCTGCTGAAGCTGTAACTGCAAGAGCTGCTGAAGAAGCTAACGCTGCTTTAATCGCTGCTGAAGCTGTAACTGCAAGAGCTGCTGAATTAGCTAACGCTGGTTTAATCGCTGCTGAAGCTGCAACTGCAAGAGCTGCTGAAGAAGCTAACGCTGCTTTAATCGCCGCTGAAGCTGTAACTGCAAGAGCTGCTGAATTAGCTAACGCTGGTTTAATATCTGCTGAAGCTGTAACTGCAAGAGCTGCTGAACAAGCTAACGCTGCTGCAATTTCTACATTAGAAGCTGCTATCATGGAAGATGATCAAATGGCTGTTGAAACTTTCGTTGGAGCTGGATTCTCTTATGTATTAGCTAACGCAGTACAGGAAGATCAAGCATCTTTAGTTGATGTATTCGTAAATGGACATAGAGTATTCGCTGCATCTGTTACAGGAGCAAACGTTACTTTATCTGACCCAGGTTATACTGTTGATTCTCAGGATGAAGTAGTATTTGTTTACCAATTCTAAGAAAAAATACGAAAGTATTAATTCATAGTTTTTAAAATTAAGGGTCCTCGAAAGAGGATCCTTTTTTTTTATAGAATATATAGACTGTAATAAAAAACATTAGGTTTAATGAAGGTAGGAATTATAATATCGCTAGCTAAGGAATACGAGAGTATGTGGATAAATGGCATTAAATTAAATGCACTTAATTTATCTAAAATGCTTAATCAAATAGATGGATTAGAAGTATACATTTTAGACGCGGGTAAAATTGTATCTGACTTAACAAAGGTAAGCTGGGATCATACTAAATATAAAGTAGCTAAATTCGTAGATATGCAACATGAAGTGGATTTGTTATTTATGGTAGGTGCATCTTTACCTGATAGTAGAATATCAATAATGCGAGATAAAAACCCTAATTTAAAGATTATAAAATACCAATGTGGAAATAGTTATGTTGTGGATATGGAAAGAACTATATTTGAAACATTTAAAGAAGGTGAATTACCATCATGGGATAGTAACCATGACGAGACGTGGATAATACCTCAACAGGAGTACCAAAATTTAGAATACTACAAGACTATATATAGACATGGTGATTCTCAAGTTAAAGTTGTTCCTTTTATATGGGATCCAGAGCCCCTGGAACAGCATGATATCCTATTAGCAAAATCAGGTAGGAACACTCCTAAATATATTCCAAAACCTAGAAAAGAAAAGAGATTATCGGTAATGGAACCAAATTTGAATGTGGTTAAATATTCAATGATACCTCTCATGATAGCTGAAAATGTATTTAGAGAATATGGAAAAGATGCATTTGATAAAATACAAATAGGATCAGGTAAAAAACTATTAAAGAATAGCTATTACATGGGAATGATTAAACTACTAGACCTAGTAAAATCAAACAATGACAAAATAAAATATGTTAGTAGATATCCAATATCTACATTCCTAGCAGATGGTACCGATATCGTAGTATCACATCAGTGGGAAAACCCATTGAATTATGCATACTTAGACGCGATGTACTACGGGTACCCTATTATACACAACGCTGAGATGGTACAGGATGGCGGATATTACTATAAAGACTTTAATATATCAGACGGTGCTGAACAATTAAAACTTGCATTAAATGAACACGATAAAAATATAGAAGAATATCGTTTAAAAAATAAACCCGTATTAGAAAGATATATGTCAACTAACCCGGGAATAGTGAATACATATAAAAAATTAATAGATAACGTATTTAATAAAGACACTCATAAAATGTCATATGAATACAATTGGAAAACAAACTTATATAAATAATGAATACTGAGGAAATATTAAACAGCATGGATAAAATTAAAGTATCTGTTGTAATGCAGGTAAATTTAAAAGACTATCCAGATTCTAGAAGTGATGCTATTGGCAAATTCATAAGAGCAGTTGAAAGCTTTAGAAATCAAATATACAAAAATTGTGAGTTAATTATTGTATCTGACGGATGTCATAAAGCACATCAACAATATAACAGATCATGGTCTAATGAAAAAAACATAAGATTCATATTTCTTGATAGGGCAGACACTCCATTAATGTATGACGACATGGGAGAAGGTAGGAAATACTTTAGAGGTTTTGCAAGAGCCCTAGGGGTCGCAGCATCTTTAGGTACTATTGTATCTTACATGGATTCAGATGATTACTTATTACCAGAATTTACAATGACACAAATGTTAATATATAATTCTGCACCGGAAAAAGATTGGTGGATTAACACATCATGGTATGATCACTCAAATGTAGTTAACTCTAATCAGCATGATGGAACGGTTGTAGATCCAAAAACAATTGAATCAGTTAATTTAAAACAATTACCAGGATATTGGAAGCCGATGCAAACTAAAGAAAATAGAATAATAATGTCTCCTTGGTTATTTACACATAAAGCTACGTGTACTACTAAATGGAGGGATATTATATCAGATGTTATATCAGAGGACGTTGATTTCCATAATAGATTAAGAGCAGAATATCCAAATGGAACTTCATATACTAGGCCAATATATGCAAGGTGCCACTATAAAAATATATGGGATGTTTAATCTTTATTAACAGATTTCATAAAAATAGCCGCACAGGTTTCTAAATACCCTTTCTTGATTTCCGGATCAGAGAGGGTATACCATTTATAAGCCATAGAGTTCTCATACATTGATATTTTACGTTTGATAGATTCTATGTTACTATTAATGTTATCAAAATGCGCTTCACTTAAATCTGTAATTTCAACATCTAATTCGTTAGCTACTTTTAATAGTAAACCCCAATCATATGTTAAATTAGCAAGATTCATATCTTCATAGCATTTCTTTAAAAAATTAGATTCCCTCTCTGAAATATCTTTAGTTAATTTGTCAGGATGGCATTTAACTGCTAGTTTTCTAAATATCTTTTTAAAGTCCTTATCTTCAAACTTAACTTCATCAATTTCCTCTATTTTTTTAGGAGGAACTGAGCCTTCCTTTGGTTGTAATGCCTCTAGAGCATCTTCATGACCATCATTCATAGCTTCCCTAAAATCAGACTCGGCGTCACACGATATGGATAATATATCCTCAAGAGAGTCCATATGGTAAGTGTAGTCTCTTATTAATTTCCTAGTCATTGCATTCATACAATATTTATCAATATTATATTACAATATTAAGTCGCGCCAGGAAGATATTCGTGAGCAATCCATGATATATAGAATTGATATGAAAGGAGTGAGGTTCCTTTCTAAGATGAACAAATAAAAAAAATATAAAAATCTATGTCACAAATTAAAATTAAGCAAATTCACGGCTTACAGTCTAAGCTTGACGCTTTAGACACACAATTGGCATCAGGTTCTTTAAAATCTTCTTATGTACAAAATGCCCATGGATATGCCGCAGGTGATGTTGTTGCATTTTTCGGAGGTTCTTGGGTCTTAGCAGATTCAAAGACAGCTGATAAGTTAGGAAGAATGGTTATAGAGTCTGTTGTTAACGCAAACGAATTCGTAGCAGTACAAATTGGTAATATTACAGTAGATTCTTGGTCTTTAGTACCAGGTTCTTTTTATGTAGTAGATGATACTGAAACAGGATCAATTATAGAATTTCTTTCTATTTCAGATCCATTATTTCCATTTAGTAATCCTGTATTACAGGCAATTACTACAACACAAGCGCAGGTTCTTCCATGGAGACCTAGTTTAGGAGCTGTTGCAATTGCACAAGGAACTGAATATACTCAAGCTGATTTAATACCAACACCATCTGATGGAGGAGTATCATCAACTGGTATTACTTTAGATTATACACCTTTTGCAGATTCAACTGTTCAAGTTTATATGAACGGTGTTGCAGTAACAGAATCTTACGGTGACTTTACAGGGGATGTATTTTTCTCTGCAGACGGTGGAGCAACTTCAAAAGTTGTTGCAGACTTAGAAGCAGGAGATACATTATACTGGAACTCTGATAACGCAGGATATGAAATAGGTGAAGGCGATGCATTTGATATTGTATACGAAAGAAACTCATTAGACTAATTAAAAAGAAAAAATAAAATAAAAAAGTAAATTATGGCAAATTCAGCATACATTTCTACGGCCGGCCCTCAAGGTAATCAGGGACCCCAGGGTGAGAATGGTTTCCAAGGTTTTCAAGGAGATCAAGGTTTCCAAGGAGAAACTGGCGATCAAGGTTTCCAGGGTGATCAAGGAGATCAAGGTTTTAAAGGAGATAAAGGTGATCAAGGAGAAAAAGGAGATCAAGGTTTTACCGGTGATCAAGGTTTTCAAGGAGATCAAGGTTTTAAAGGAGAAACTGGTGATCAAGGAGATCAAGGTTTTACCGGAGATCAAGGTTTTAAAGGAGAAACTGGTGATCAAGGAGATCAAGGTTTTACCGGAGATCAAGGAGAGACTGGAGATCAAGGTGATCAAGGTTTTACAGGTGATCAAGGTTTTAAAGGAGAAACTGGAGATCAAGGTGATCAAGGTTTCCAAGGTGATCAAGGTTTTAAAGGAGAAACTGGAGATCAAGGAGATCAAGGTTTCCAAGGAGAAACTGGAGAAAAAGGAGATCAAGGAGAAACTGGAGATCAAGGTGATCAAGGTTTTCAAGGAGATCAAGGTTTTAAAGGAGAAACTGGAGATCAAGGTGATCAAGGTTTTAAAGGTGATCAAGGAGAATATGGGGATCAAGGTTTCCAAGGTGATCAAGGTTTTAAAGGAGAAACTGGAGATCAAGGAGATCAAGGTTTTACCGGAGATCAAGGTTTCCAAGGTGATCAAGGTTTTAAAGGAGAAACTGGTGATCAAGGTGATCAAGGTTTTAAAGGAGATAAAGGTGATCAAGGAGAAACTGGAGATCAAGGTTTCCAAGGTGATCAAGGTTTTAAAGGAGAAACTGGAGATCAAGGAGATCAAGGTTTTCAAGGTGAAAAAGGAACTAAAGGTGATCAAGGTTTTAAAGGAGAAACTGGTGATCAAGGTGATCAAGGTTTTAAAGGAGATAAAGGTGATCAAGGAGAAACTGGAGATCAAGGTTTCAAGGGAGAAACTGGAGATCAAGGAGATCAAGGTTTTCAAGGTGAAAAAGGAACTAAAGGAGATCAAGGTTTTAAAGGAGATCAAGGTGAAGTAGGAGATCAAGGTTTCCAAGGAGAAACTGGAGATCAAGGAGATCAAGGTTTCAAAGGAGAAACTGGAGATCAAGGTTTTAAAGGTGATCAAGGTTTCAAAGGAGAAACTGGAGATCAAGGAGATCAAGGTTTCCAAGGTGAAAAAGGAACTAAAGGAGATCAAGGTTTCCAAGGTGAAAAAGGAACTAAAGGAGATCAAGGTTTTACCGGAGATCAAGGTGATCAAGGTTTTACCGGAGATCAAGGAGATCAAGGTTTCAAAGGAGATAAAGGTGATCAAGGAGATCAAGGTTTCAAAGGAGAAACTGGAGATCAAGGAGATCAAGGTTTTCAAGGTGAAAAAGGAACTAAAGGAGATAAAGGTGATCAAGGTGATCAAGGTTTCCAAGGAGATACTGGTTTAAAAGGTGATCAAGGTTTCAAAGGAGAAACTGGAGATCAAGGAGATCAAGGAGATCAAGGTTTCAAAGGAGATAAAGGTGATAAAGGTGATCAAGGTTTCAAAGGAGAAACTGGAGATCAAGGAGATCAAGGTTTCCAAGGTGAAAAAGGAACTAAAGGTGATAAAGGTGATCAAGGTTTCAAAGGAGAAACTGGAGATCAAGGAGATCAAGGTTTCCAAGGTGAAAAAGGAACTAAAGGTGATAAAGGTGATCAAGGTTTCCAAGGAGATACTGGTTTAAAAGGTGATCAAGGTTTCAAAGGAGAAACTGGAGATCAAGGAGATCAAGGTTTCAAAGGAGAAACTGGAGATCAAGGTGATCAAGGTTTCCAAGGAGATACTGGTTTAAAAGGTGATCAAGGTTTCAAAGGAGAAACTGGAGATCAAGGAGATCAAGGTTTCAAAGGAGATAAAGGTGATAAAGGTGATCAAGGTTTCAAAGGAGAAACTGGAGATCAAGGAGATCAAGGTTTCCAAGGAGATACTGGTTTAAAAGGTGATCAAGGTTTCCAAGGAGATACTGGTTTAAAAGGTGATCAAGGTTTCAAAGGAGAAACTGGAGATCAAGGAGATCAAGGTTTCAAAGGAGAAACTGGAGATCAAGGTGATCAAGGTTTTAAAGGAGAAACTGGAGATCAAGGAGATCAAGGTTTTAAAGGAGAAACTGGAGATCAAGGTTTCCAAGGTGAAAAAGGAACTAAAGGAGATCAAGGTTTCCAAGGTGAAAAAGGAACTAAAGGAGATCAAGGTTTTACCGGAGATCAAGGTTTCCAAGGAGATCAAGGTTTTAAAGGAGAAACTGGAGATCAAGGTTTCCAAGGTGAAGTAGGAGAAAAAGGAGATCAAGGTTTTAAAGGAGATAAAGGTGATCAAGGAGATCAAGGTTTCCAAGGAGATACTGGTTTAAAAGGAGATCAAGGTTTCCAAGGAGATCAAGGTTTTAAAGGAGATAAAGGAGATAAAGGTGATCAAGGTTTCCAAGGTGAAAAAGGAACTAAAGGTGATCAAGGTGATCAAGGTTTCCAAGGTGAAAAAGGAACTAAAGGAGATCAAGGTTTCCAAGGTGAAAAAGGAACTAAAGGAGATCAAGGTTTCAAAGGAGATAAAGGTGATAAAGGTGATCAAGGTTTCCAAGGTGAAAAAGGAACTAAAGGAGATCAAGGTTTTAAAGGAGATAAAGGTGATCAAGGTGATCAAGGTTTCCAAGGTGAAAAAGGAACTAAAGGAGATCAAGGTTTCCAAGGTGAAAAAGGAACTAAAGGAGATCAAGGTTTCAAAGGAGAAACTGGAGATCAAGGAGATCAAGGTTTCCAAGGTGATAAAGGTGATAAAGGTTCTCAAGGTGCTGAATTATCTTTAATATCTGCATCTGGTATAGATATTGAAAATACTGTACTAGGAGGTACTACTGATGTTGTTGATTTAGATGTTCAAGGAAAGGTAATATTATCTGCAAGTAAATTCAACTTAGGAAATGGAATAACAATTGACTCTGCCTCTGATGGTAGTATTAAATTTAACTTCCCATCTTAATAAAATTATTAAATCTTGCAGGTAATTAATATGCCTGCAAGATTAAATAATATTAAATTAAATCTATAAAAAATAAAAAATAAACATGGGTACATTCAAAATTACACAAACTCTTGTAGACGAAAATGGCGTTAAGCATTTTCTAGTTAATGGAGGTTGGATAGATGAGACACAGCTAGCTGCTGGTGTTGAATCAAATAATGGTGCTCCTTTTCTAAAAATAAATGGCGAAATAGTTGAAGATGCTAATCTAGGATCTAACTCTATTGCTATTGCCCCTAATGGTGCAACTGGTTTAGTTGATTTAAAATCTGAACACGCTTTAGATTCTAAAATGTTATTAAAAGCAGATACAACAATTGCAGGATATGATGCACTTACAACTGTTAACTTTGACCCTACTGAATATGAAGATCTTCGAGGAGATCAAGGTATTCGAGGAAATCAAGGTTTTCAAGGAGCAACTGGTTTTCAAGGAACTAAGGGTGATCAAGGTGATAAAGGAACTAAAGGAGATCAAGGAGAAAAAGGAACTAAAGGAGATCAAGGAATTACCGGATGGCAAGGAATTTCCGGAGATAAAGGTTTAAAAGGAGATCAGGGTCTTAAAGGAGCTAAAGGTTTAAAAGGACAAACTGGAATCCAAGGAGCTAAAGGATTCCAAGGAGATCAAGGTTTTAAAGGAGATACTGGATCTAAAGGAGATAAAGGATCTCAAGGTGCTATTGGCCCACAGGGTGATAAAGGTACTAAAGGATTTAAAGCTTCTATTGGAGACCAAGGAGCAACTGGACAACCAGGTGTTAAAGGGGCCCAAGGCTATCAAGGAGATAAAGGTATCAAAGGAGATAAAGGTTCTACTGGCCCTATTGGAAATCAAGGTGATAAAGGATCACAGGGAGATAAAGGTCTTAAAGGATCTACTGGGAATACTGGTAATCAAGGAGCTACTGGAGCTAAAGGTGAAAAAGGTCTTAAAGGATCTATTGGGAATACTGGTAATCAAGGATCTACTGGCGATAAAGGAGACAAAGGTCTTAAGGGATCTACTGGCCCTATTGGAAATCAAGGAGATAAAGGATTAATTGGAGATAAAGGTCTTAAAGGATCTACTGGCCCTATTGGATTCCAAGGAGATACTGGAGCTAAAGGTGATACTGGAAATGCAGGACCAACTGGTGAAATAGGATCTCAAGGAGCTAAAGGTCTTATTGGACCTCAAGGAGCTCAAGGTAATAATGGACCTAATGGCCATAGAGGAAATCAAGGAAATCAAGGATTAATTGGAGATATTGGCCTTACTGGTCTTATTGGACTTGTTGGACATAAAGGACATATTGGGAATCAAGGAGATCAAGGCCCTATAGCACCTATTGCACCAAAAGGACATATTGGTTTTAAAGGAACTCAAGGAACTCAAGGTACTGTAGGACCTACAGGAGATACTGGAATCGGTGGACCTAGAGGTTATCAAGGTGACATAGGACCCGTAGGTACTCAAGGAGATCAAGGTGATACAGGTGCTAAAGGACCTATCGGAACTACTGGATCTGTTGGTTTTAAGGGATTAAAAGGAGCTCAAGGTTTTCAAGGATTTAGAGGAGCCCAGGGAGATTTTAGTGATAGAGGAAATCAAGGTTTTAAAGGATTTATTGGTCTTAGAGGAATTCAAGGAGCTTCAGGTACTAAAGGTTTTATAGGTAATACTGGAGATCAGGGTTATGTAGGAATTATTGGAGATCCAAGTCCACTTGGATATACAGGTAATCAAGGCTATAAGGGAGTTCAAGGATATAAAGGTTTTGGCGGTTATACAGGTAATAAAGGAATTCAAGGTGATCGAGGAAATCAAGGATCCACTCGAACATCTGCTTCTGGTCTACCAGGTTTTAAAGGTTTTGTAGGATATCAAGGTCAAAAAGGTGCAACCGGTAATTCAGATCTTTATCTTGTAACTTCTGGTAATGAAATTCAAATAATATCTAATGAAAAGAACCAAACATATGACATTTTAAAAACTAGCGGAAGTAACGGATGGAATGAACATGCTTTTTCATCAAATAATCACGGAGCCGGTAATGCTGTTACTGTAAGGTTTACATGTAATAACACAAATACCCCAAGAATGATGGGGCTTAATAGTGATCCGGAAGCGAATACAAGTTATAATACCATTGATTTTGCATGGTACCCTGCAGGCGATGGAGTCGCTTACATATATGAGAATGGTAATTGGATCGCTAGTGGAGGTTCTTATACTACATCTTCTGTTTTTTCAATAACATATGATGGTTATGGGATTACATATAGAAAGGATGACAAAATTACCAGATCGGTAACTTTAGGTACAGGTTATACAATGTACGTTGATTCATCACTACATAACGTTAATACAGGTATTAATAATATTCAATTCTTTAGAGGTACTGATTGGGAATTAGGATCTGCTAGAGGTCCTCAAGGTGTTATAGGTGCTCAAGGCCTTAGAGGTTCTCAAGGAACTGTTGGTGATGGAGGAGCTAATATAGCCCCTAAAGGTTACCAAGGTTCTCAAGGTTCTCAAGGATTTACTGGTTCTCAAGGAGCTATGGGATTCCAAGGAGCAGCTGGTTTTCAAGGAGCTACAGGATATCAAGGATATCAATATGAAAATTCAGGATATACTGGATTTATATATTATTCAGGATGGAACGGTGGAATCTCAGGCGGTGCTGCATATGTTTCTAACGGTTTAGTAAAAAATATATAATATTTAAAATAAAAAATAATAGATAAAAAATGGCTAAATTAATTTTAGGCACTACCATCGAGGATAAATTAATACTTCACAAAGGTATTATGAACAGCTCTGATAACCCTGCATTTGTAGGGAATCAGGGTCTCCAAGGTGATCTAGGTGCACAAGGAAATAATGGATTTTCTGGTAATTTGGGATCTAAAGGGGACGAAGGTCTTCAGGGAGATACTGGAATTAAGGGAAAGAAAGGTTTTCAAGGATATGAAGGAGTTCCTGGAAGTCAGGGGTTTGTTGGTAATAAAGGAAACGACGGAATTGTTGGAGATAATGGAATCACCGGTGATAAAGGATATACAGGAATAACTGGAGATAAAGGTGCTAGAGGACCCCAAGGTCCTGTTGGATCAGAAGGTATCATCGGACCTATTGGAATAGGTGGTGATGTTGGTTTTGACGGGGATACTGGACTGTTTGGTGCTACTGGTAATATAGGAAACACTGGAGATAAAGGTGCAAATGGTATTATAGGTTCTAAAGGTGTTCAAGGTTCTAAAGGAGATAAGGGAGATACTGGAGCACAGGGTTCTAAAGGATCGACTGGATATACTGGATTGATTGGATTTAAAGGAGCTACTGGAGTACAGGGTTCTAAAGGATCAACAGGATATAAAGGAGTAACTGGTGACCAAGGAGCAACTGGAGTACAGGGTTCTAAAGGATCAACAGGATATAAAGGAGTAACAGGAGACCAAGGAGCAACTGGAGCACAGGGTTCTAAAGGATCAACAGGATATAAAGGAGTAACAGGATATCAAGGAACATCAGGTACTCAGGGTTCTAAAGGAGCAACTGGATATGAAGGATATAAAGGAAATACTGGAATTGTACCAGCAACTAACGTTGTTACAAACACAAACTTAGATACAGGATGGGCTAAAGGATATCAACAAGATATAGTATTTGGTGAAATAGATGCGCCATACGGTGTAAATTCACCAGTTGTTGGATTTAATAAAAGAACAACAGCTTCATATTGGTATTCTTATGGTAATTACGCACCACAAACACCAGGTACTGTTTATACAGTTTCTATATGGGTAAAAACAGTAGATCCAGGTTTTGAAATAAATTTCTACACGGCAGATAATAATGAAGTTGGTAGACATTGGAATGCCCATATATCTGTTCCAAATGACGGTGAATGGCATAATGTTATTTTCCCAGCATTTACAAATGCAACTAATAGTCAATCTGACAGTTTATCATTTAATATGAAACAGGCTGGTGGTTATGATTCTAGTTCTAGAACATGGTTATGTTTTCCTAAAATGCAAGTAGGTAATGTTGGAGGAACGACAGGCCCTCTTGGTCCAATTGGTTTAAAAGGAAATGTAGGTGATCAAGGTGCTCAAGGATCTAAGGGTGATACTGGAATAAAAGGTAGTAAAGGATATCAAGGTGCTCAAGGTGAAAGAGGAACTCAAGGTGATCAAGGTTCAAAGGGAGCTACTGGTTATCAAGGAGTAACAGGATCTCAGGGTTATCAAGGTACCCAAGGGGATGTTGGATATAAAGGACTATTAGGTACTAAAGGAGATCAGGGTTATGTAGGTAATCAAGGTGATCAAGGAATTGTTGGACCTAAAGGAAATAAAGGAAGTAAAGGCCCTATTGGTTATATTGGATTTAAAGGTTTTATAGGTCTTGCACACGGATCACAAGGAGTTCAAGGAGATCAAGGTACTCAAGGTACTCAAGGTTCTAAAGGACTTAAAGGAGCTACTGGAGATCAAGGAGTTCAAGGAGATCAAGGTACTAAAGGACATCAGGGTGTTAAAGGAGATCAAGGTCCTCAAGGTTATGAAGGAAAGAGGGGATATCAGGGTCTAGAAGGTTTTAGAGCATCTTTATACGCAACCAGAGGTGATCAAGGTCATCGAGGAGTTCAAGGTCAAAGAGGTGCTCAAGGAACGGACAGTAGAGGTTCTCAAGGAGCACAGGGATATGAAGGTTACAAAGGTTTCACAGGAATTACTGGACCTAATGTAGCTAGAGGAGCTCAAGGTTATCAAGGAGTACAGGGATATAACGGACTTACCGGAAGTACTGGTGCTGGCGTATCTACAGGTTACAAAGGAAATACTGGAAATCAAGGTTCTGTAGGACTTAAAGGATTTAAAGGATCTCAAGGTTCTCAAGGAGTTAAAGGTTATCAAGGAGCAAAGGGAAATCAAGGAGCTAGAGGTACTTTTGGTTCTGGTCAACAACCTGGAGCTAGAGGTCCTCAAGGATCAACTGGAGTGGCAGGTAATGGTTATAATTACTTCGGATTGCAGGATAATAATTCAAGTGATTTTTCAATAAACAACGGGTTTATAAAAAGTATTTAGAACCATAATCAAACCGGATAATTGAATTAGATATATAATAAGTATAAAAAAATAAAATTAAAAATGGCTAAACTAAAACAAGGTTCTTTAATTGGAGGTTCACTACCTCTCAATATAACGGACTACGATAAAAATAACTACCCATACTTCACCGGAGATAAAGGTTCTTTAGGGTTTCAAGGAGCTCAGGGTTTTCAAGGAGCTGAAGGTTTCGAGGGAGATCATGGTTTCCAAGGAGATACTGGTTATACTGGGTTAATTGGTGAAAGGGGTTTCCAAGGTATAAAGGGAAATCAAGGTATACAAGGAGATCTTGGACTAATTGGTGATCAAGGTTTTCAAGGTACTAAGGGAGATCAAGGTTCTCAAGGAAATAAAGGATATACTGGTAATACAGGATTTATAGGTATTAAAGGTGATCAAGGAAATATAGGTTTCCAAGGTAATAAAGGATTTAAAGGTTCTCAAGGATTATTAGGAAATCAAGGTACTCAAGGAGATCAAGGTTTAAAGGGAGATCAAGGTATAAGAGTAGACGGTGAAACTGGATTTACTGGTATTAAAGGAGATCAGGGTACTGTCGGTGATTCACCAACAGGACCAAAAGGTTTTCAAGGAGATAGAGGTTTTCAAGGTACTGTAGGTGATTCACCAACAGGACCAAAAGGTTTTCAAGGATCAAAAGGGGATCAAGGTACTGTGGGAGATTCTCCAACTGGACCAAAAGGTTTTCAAGGATTAAAAGGAGATCAAGGTACTGTGGGAGATTCTCCAACTGGACCAAGGGGAGATCAAGGAGACAGAGGTTTTCAAGGTACTGTAGGAGATTCTCCAACCGGACCAAGGGGAGATCAAGGATTACAAGGAGCTACTGGTCCAGTTGGACCTATCGTTGTAGGACGTACTGGATCTCAAGGAAATATAGGACTTAAGGGATTAAATGGTAACGAGCCAGTTGGTTCCAAAGGATATACTGGTCTTGTAGGAGATAGAGGTCCTCAAGGACTTGAGCCCGTAGGATCTAAAGGTTCTACAGGAAATACTGGACCAAAAGGTTATCAAGGAACTTCACCAAGAGGGGCCAAAGGTACTAAAGGATCAAAAGGATATCAAGGATATCAAGGAAATAATCCTAGAGGTTCTCAAGGTTCTAAAGGATCGGTTGGATATAAAGGTCCTCAGGGAAATAATCCTACAGGATTTAGAGGAGATCAAGGTGCTCAAGGTGATCAAGGTGCTAAAGGTCCTGCTACAAAGGGTGATTCAGGTGCTAAAGGATTAATTGGAGATATAGGTCATCAAGGTGCAACTGTAGTCAACTATGAAGGTGTTGCAGGTGATCAAGGTCCACAAGGTTATGCAGGCGTCGAACCTAGAGGAACACAAGGTTCTCAAGGTGCTCGAGGTTCTCAAGGTCCACAAGGTGTTAATAGACTAGGTTATCAAGGAACTACTGGTGCTCAGGGTTATAAAGGATTAACGGGAGATTTACCAAGAGGACCTCAAGGGGTTCAAGGTTATCAAGGTTATCAAGGTATTGGCGCACAGGGTGCTAGAGGTACTCAAGGTGCTAGAGGTACTCAAGGTGCTAAAGGATTAACAGGATCAACAGGAGCTAGGGGTTATCAAGGTTCTAAAGGATCAACTGGAACAGTAGGTCCTCAGGGTTCTCAAGGTGGAGTTGGACAGGCTGGATATACCGGATTTATTGGTTTAAAAGGAGCAGGCGGATTAAAAGGACCCACTGGTTTTGGCGGATCATTCGGTACTCAAGGTAGTCAAGGATATAGTGGAGGCTCTGGTGGAGTAACAGGTACTATGCAATTCCAAAATGGAGCTACAATGAATTTTTCTAATGGTCTAACAACTAAAGTAACTGCTGCTAGTAAAGGTAGTGGAATCGGTGGTAGGATATAGTATTATAAAGAATAAACTAGCTAAATATGGCCTAAACCATAAATTTTAAAATTAAGAGACTCTAAGAAATTAGAGTCTTTTTTTGTCTAAAATAAAAGAGATAAATAAACAAATAGATTATCAACTATATAATAACTAAAATTGCAAATTTATGTATAATACTAAAATCCCAAACGTATTAATGAATGTAGAAAGGGTTTTTCAAGATATTGGAAAAACTACATTCGAAGGTTGGATATATTCAACAGAAAATAAAACTATAGATAGTCTTATAATTGAAGATAAATCTATTGATACAGTATGGAAAGATAGGCCTGATGTTGTTGAATATTTTAAAGGAAGTATCCCATCTAATAAGGTAGGCTTTACAATAACTTTACAAAATAATCTATTAAGTAAAAATCTGTGTATTAAATTTGATAATAGTAATACAGTGTTTGACTTAACATCTTTATTAAAAGAAATAGTTTCTAAATCAGGATTCAATGGCGATGATAAGGATCTTATTGTTGTTGATAATTTCTATGCAAAGCCAGATATGGTTAGGGAATACGCTATGAACGAACTAGAGTTCACATCTTCAGATTATCACAAAGGACAAAGATCAAATTCTAGATTTATATTAGATGGTACTAAAGAAAAGCTAGAAACAATATTAGGGAAAAGGATTACAAACTGGAATAACGGTGGATATGCTAATGGCGTATTCCAATTCTGTACTGCAGATCAACCTATAGTATATCACGTTGACAGTCAAATGTATGCTGCTATGGTTTACTTAACACCAGATGCTCCTCCACAAACAGGAACTGCGATGTATAGGAGTAAAGTTACAGGAATTTCATCGTTCCCAGGTCAAGAATCTAGAATGGGAAATGAATATGTAGATACCTTCAGAGGTAATAATAAAGAAATGAACTTTTACGATGGAACTCAATTTGAAAAGATTGATGATATTGGGAATGTATATAATAGACTAGTAATTTTTAACTCATCACAACTACATGCAGCTACTGAATATTTTGGAGATGCAATAGATAACGCAAGATTTTTCCATATGTTCTTTTTTGACATAGAACAATAAACTCAAATTTAAATGAAACACACATTACATATATTGACGAGATGTACTCGTCCTAATAACTTATCAGAAGTTAAGAAATCCGTATTCGCAGATGTACCAAATAACTTAAAAATAAAATGGCATGTAATTTTCGACGTTGCTCCTCTAAAGGATATTGATGCGGAATTATTATCAGAATTAACAAATGAAGATACTCAACTATATTTTATTAAAGGCGGTGATGGTGGATTACTATATCCACAATCTACTGAGATCATTAAGGGATTAAATCCTAAGTCATGGTTTTATTTCTTAGACGACGATAACATATTGCATGAGAACTTTTACAGCTATATGTCTACTGCACTTAACGAGAGTGGTAAGAAAATTCACGTTGTATCTCAAAAGGTATCTGGTAAGGATTTTACTAGATTAGATGTTAGGGTAGCTTCTCCTGAAAATACAGGATTTAGAAAGACAGATATTGCACAGGCCGTTATTCGTACTGAACTTATAGGTAAATATGAATTCGGTGCAGATTATGCGGCAGATGGTTACTTTATCGAGGCAGTACTAACGGAAGAGCCTAATTCATTTAGCTATCATAATGAGATATTAAGCTATTATAATTACTTAGATAAAGAGGCAACCCCTAAACTACCTAGGGTGTTATATATAGGTGAAGGAGAGCCGCATTTAGTAACTAGTAAAGTTTTAGATTATGAGGCTGACGAATTAACTGTAAAATACTTAAAGGATGATATGAACATTGCTGCTGAGATTGCAGAATTTAAACCAGATTCTATAGTTACAGTTGGTGAAAGTTTTAGATCATTTCCTAGATTGTCTTCATTACCACTACAGTTTAGGCGCAAATGGATTAATATAGATAACGAAGAAGATCTTAAAAATATAGGTAATATTGCGTATGGCGTTTCTGAACAAGCAATGTTAGACCCTACTAATATGAATGATGAAAGTTTAATATCATTCTTTACTCCAATTTACAATACTAAAGAAAAGCTATACGAAACATATGAGTCAGTTGCTAGGCAAACGTATCAAAACTGGGAATGGATTTTAATGAATGATTCAACTGACGGTGGAAGAACTCTTAAGATCGCAGAAGAAATTGCAAAGAATGATCCAAGAGTAAAGGTATATGACCTTAGAGAAAAATCAGGAGGTTGTATTGGAGAAGTAAAATGGAGAGCATGTTCAATGTCTAGAGGATATATTCTCGCAGAGTTAGATCATGATGATTTACTTGCTGAAAACTGTGCAATGGATTTACACAATGCAGCACAGGCCCACCCTGAATGCGGATTCTTTTATGGAGACACTGCAGAGGTTACTGAAGAATGGGAAAATAATAAATATGGACCAGGATTTGCATTAGGATATGGAAATTACAGAGATGAAGAATATAAAGGTAAAATGTTATCACCTGCTAATCAACAAAATATAAACCCAAAAACAATAAGACATATTGTTGGAGTTCCAAATCATATTAGAGCATGGAGAAGAACAACATATTTTGAAATCGGAGGACATAATAGAAGTTTAACAGTTGTTGATGATTATGAATTAATCGTCAGAACTTTCTTAAACACAATAATGTGTAAGATTCCTAAATTATCATATATTCAATTCTTATATAATAACTCAGGTGGTAGAAACACACATGATTTATCTAGAGCAGATATTCAAAGAAGAACTAGAACAATAGCATCACACTATAACGATCAAATTAAAGCTAGATTTGAAGAATTAGGACAACATGATTGGGCATATGAGGAAGCTCCTCATTATCCAATACACGCAGAATCTAGATACGGCGAGGACGAAGGATACGTTAACGTGGTTTTTAAAGGATAATATTATGGCGTACCCGGATATGAAATGCATGCAGATTAAAATTTATGTACATCACATGGAAATAGACGCTATGTTTGATTTTATAAATAGTAGAATACAAACGCCACCTAATTATTGGATTAATCCTAAAGATCTTCCAGGAACTATTTCTGGAGGATTCTTAGAGGTTTTAATACCGTACGATACATATACTTCCATTAGAGAAAAACTAGAGCACTCTAGTTGGAATGATTTATAATTAAAACTATATCTTTAAGAATATAGTTATATGCCCGGGTAAACTTTTATATTTAAATGAATATAATTACTATATGGCAAAGAAACAACCACCTAGAAAAATCACAGTTAAAAATCCAAAGATAGGAACTAAATACTATTTTAGATTTGCAGGGTCTGTTTACTACGGACCTATCTTAGAGATGTGTGAAGGTTTATCAAAAACTACAGGAATTAAATACTATTTAATAACAGCAGACTTTGAAAACAATAGGACAAGATACCCAATTGCAATTAATGAAATGGGAACTACTGAAAAACAATTAAAATAAAAATATATGTATAGTGTATCAGATTTAAAAGGAATGCTCTTTATAGATATAGAGACTGCAGCAAATTATAGAGATTTAGAAGAGTTAAAGAACGAAGGACCTGATGGTTTATACGATCTTTGGCTTAAAAAGGCTAGAACTATTAGAGAGTATGGTTCTGAGAAAGGAGAATTAACTGAAGATGAACTATATATAAATGCAGCTGCACTATACCCTGAATTCGGTAGAATAATTACAATATCAATTGGGCAAATTAAGTTTGATGAAGTTGGAATTGCACAGGACGGAAATATTAGATCTTTTTATGGAAATGATGAGGCTGAATTACTTCAAGAATTTTGTGGAATTATGTCTGCTGTCTTTTCTAAAAATTCAAACGTTAAATTAACAGGACATAATATTAAAAAGTTTGATATGCCATGGATCGTTAAGAAATGTTTGATAAACGGAATTATACCTCCACACCAATTCCATTTTCAAAAACTAAAACCATGGGAAAACTGTTTATTAGATACATACGATATTTGGAAATTTGGAGGAATGAATGGAGCTTCACTAGATTTATTATGTAGTGTATTTGGAATTCCATCTCCTAAAGGATCTACTGTTGCAGGGCCAGAAGTATCTGGACAATACTGGGATGGTAATTTAGAAGCTATTAAGGATTATTGTGAGCTTGATGTAAAGGCAACAATGAATGTTATGCTTAAAATGTCAAATATGGAAATTATTTGAAAATAAATGCCCAAATGTTTTTTTATATCAAATAAAAGGTTTATATTTACATATAACAAATAAAGAGATACAACATGAGCGACGAATTTGATGAATTTTATATGGACGGAGACGATGGATCAATGCCTACTGAAAATGAGACTGATTATCTGGAGTCGATTAAGGACAGATTAGCACGTGCAAACTACGAGGCTATAATTAAACACGGGATTGACGCGGATCAAACTCGAAATCCTGAGGTGATCAAGAGGATTATAGAAGAGACTATATTTTACTTTCAAGACTTAGAAGAGTACGAAAAGTGTGCAGATCTAAAATGTGAGCTTGAAAAACTTGAATAAATAATATATGGAAGATAACATACACATCGCTAGAATAGCAACGGCTCTTGAGAAAATTGCTGAATTGATGAAGAATGCAGAAAGCAGAGAAATCAATTTAACAAGAAAAATTAAAATTGAAGAATCTAAGGTTATAAAAGCAAAATCAAAGCAACAACTAATGGAAGCTAAGATGGAAGCTATTAAATCTCGTAACGCTAACAAGAAAAAAGCTTAATGAAATATTACGAGATACTTAATGTAAGTAAAGAGGCAACTCAACCCGATATTAAGAAGGCATACCGAGATCTCGTTAAATTACACCATCCCGATAAAGGTGGTTCTGAATCTAAATTCAAAGAAATATCAGAAGCTTATGAAACTTTAGGAGATCCTGAAAAGAAACAGCAATACGATTTTAAATGGGGAGCTTCTAGAAATAGTAGAGGATCTGGATTTAATGGATTTAACCATACATTTAATAACTTTGATGGTGACTTTTCTCAGATGTTTAATGATGCATTCAATCAAAATGCAAGAGGATCTGATATCACTATTAGAATTAAACTAACATTAGAAGAGGTTTACTATGGAACTACTAAATATATTGATACTGGATCTCAACAATTCAATATTAAAATACCTAAAGGTATTCATGAAGGTGCTAAGTTAAAAATTAGAGGTAAAGGAATGGCGCATCCTGTTAATTCATCTGCCCCTAAAGGCGATGTTACTTTAATTATGAATATAATGCTAGATCCTAATATAATAGTAACAAATGGAGATATATGGGTAGATTTAGTTTTGCCATTCTATGATATGTTAATCGGTGGTTCATTTGAAATTAAAACACCTTTTAATTCTTTTAAGATTAATGTTCCTATTAATTCAAGTGAAGGAAAGGTTTTAAGAATTAGTGGGAAAGGATTTCCGATATATAACACAAATAACTACGGCAATCTAATGGTCAAGTTAAGATCATCAAATGTCGAATTAAGTAAAGAACAATTAGAACACGTACAACATATTAAAGATTTAGAGAATGCATGATTTAGGAGATTTTGAAGATTCTATGGAAAACGAAAACATTGATAGTTTAAGAGATAATTCTAAAACTGCGATGATGAACCTAGTATATAACGCAGTTATAGAGGGAGAAGAAAAGGCAATTAAAAGCGAATCACCCGTAGAAGAAAAAGTAGAGGCTCTAAATAATATATTAAATTTCTTTGTAAAATGCGAAGAATATGAAAAATGCTCTAATATTAAAAAAATCATTGACAAGATAAAATGTTAATAATCAAAGTAGAAAAAGGAAATATTGAGCAGGCTCTCAAAAGATATAAATATAAATCCATAAAGGTTAAGCAAGTAAAAAAGCTTAGGGAAAAGAAAGAATATACCAAACCATCCGCTGCAAACCGTACACAGCTACAAAAAGCAAAGTATGTTGAGCAGAAGAATAATGATAACAATAATTAGATTATAATATCATTATACTTTTTTTAAGTATTTGGACGTGTACATATGCGTGTTCATATATATAAATTGTAAGTTATCAAAAGATACCTTACCTTAAAAACAAAACAATAAGATGGCGGATATTCTAGGAGAAGACAGGGATTCATTGATGAGATCTTCTTATTATACAATTACACGTAACTTCACAAAAACAGTAAACAGGTTTGTAGTTTTCAAAGAAGGTGCAGACATCATAGAGATACCACATGGTATTGGACAAAGGGCAGAATTTATAGATATCTTAATAGTTTACTTTGAAGGAATAGAAGAGTATGAGAAATGTGAAAAATTAGTGAAACTAAAAGAACTTGTTATAATGGCAGGTAACTAAACATAAAATAAATACATGAGCAAAGATTCTGAAAATAATAAGAATACAAAGATAAATAGAAGTAAAGTTAATATTAAACCAGAAAACGTTAAAGTTCAATTAAGACAATCTCAACAGAGATACGTCCAACAGATTTTAGAGAATGACATCACTTTTTGTCAAGGTCCAGCAGGAACATCTAAAACATTTACTGCATGCTATGTTGCACTAAAATTACTAGCAGAGAAAAAGATTAAAACAATTATATTGTGTAAGCCTATTCAAGAGGCTGGGGAGAAGCTAGGATTTCTTCCAGGAGACATTGGTGAAAAGATCGATCCATACATGCAATCATATATTTCAAACTTAATAAAGATTGTTGGCCACGCAATCACAAACCAATTAGTAGAATCTGAAATTATACAATTTAGACCTCTTGCATTTATGAGAGGAGATACATTTGATGATTCACTTATGATATTAGACGAAGCACAGAATGCTACATTTAAGCAACTAATGTTATTTGTAACAAGAATGGGTAAAGGTTCTAAGGTTATCGTAACTGGTGATGTTAGTCAATATGATATTGCAAAGAATAACATTGGATTAGAAAAGTTTACAGATATTATGGAAGGTGTTCGTGGAATTGGAACTCACAAATTTAATGAAAACGATATTGTTAGAGCAAAAATCTTAATTGATGTTGTTAAGCGATATGATAAGTGGAAAATTGAAAATGAGTAAGAAACAAATATAAGTTTTTTAGTATAATAACTAAATAATTATATATGTCTACTCACATCTTACTTAAAGGATCATACAATAACGACCAAAGTATTACAGAAATAGGAATTGACGAAGCAGGTCGAGGCGCACTAGCTGGACCTGTAACAGTCGCAGCTTGTATTATGCCAGCTGGATTCCAACACCCATTAATTAAAGATTCAAAACTATTAAACGAAAAGGAACGTAAGCTTGCTCGAGAAATAGTTCTTGAAAATGCAATAGCATATTCAGTTAAACACATTAGTGTTAACCGAATAGAATCTACAAATATATTAAGAGCAACTTTAATAGGCATGAATGATTGTTTAACACACTTAGATGATAGAGGAGAAGAATTTAATTTCATATTAGTAGATGGCGACCAGTTCCATGGATTTGCCGGAATTCCCTTTGAGACTATTATAGGTGGTGATAACAAATATACTTCAATAGCAGCAGCCTCTATTCTAGCTAAAACGGAACGAGATTCGCTAATGAAAGAACTTAGTGAAATGGAAGAGTTTGAGCAATATGGTTGGAATTCAAATAAAGGATATGGAACAAAACAACATATTAATGCTATTAAAGAAAGTGGAGCAACAGAACACCATAGACATAGTTTCATATCTCATATATTAACTACAGCAAACGAATTATTTTAATGAGAGGTCTTATAGTAGGTACTTTATTATTTGCACTTGCGCAATCCATGATATGGTTTCAAACTAATGGTCAATTCGTGTGGCCTTGGTTTAAGAAGAATCCATGGACCTTATCAATCGTTGGAGGAACCACTATAAGTTACATATTTATTATAGCAACGAGATTAATAGCAGAAAACTTTGACGGCGCTATATGGCCTGGTAGATTTATTGGATTTACATTAGGCATAATTAGCTTTACTACTTTAACTTATTTGTTTATGGGTGAGGGCCTTACAACTAAAACACTAGTATGTTTAGCTCTATCTTTTTGTATATTGTGTGTCCAGATTTTTTGGAAATAAAAAAGAAACAGTACGACAACACTCAGTATAATATCTAAAATAACTAAACATTTATGGTATTCACAATCACATCAATCGCCTGGCTATCTCTTACTTTATTCTTAATCTTTAAACATATTGGAATAGAGGAAGATTACTACGCTAAATTAGAAGAACTAGAAACTGAAATAAACTTCCTAGAAGATAAGATCTTTGAATTATCACCACAAGGATATTCAAGAGAAGAACTTTGCGATAGGAAAAATCCATGGCACTCACAGATTCATTGGTATCTTAAATCAATAGAAGAAGGTAATGAGCCATTTTCAGAAGAAGAAATAAAACATTACGAACAACTTATTGAATTAAACGACTGGTATCTAGTATATAGGGACCAACCACTACAGGGTTATAGAAATGATTCAGTTATTTGGCAAAAATCGTGGTGCCATAAATGGTCTGATGGATTAGGAATGTATGGAATCGGACATGATCATTGGGTTGCTGGTGAATTTGAATATCAATTTAAAACCAATACAGAATTCGCAACTTGGTTAACTAGCGAAACAAGTATAAATCAATAATTTTAAATAAATAAAACAATGGAAGCAATATTAGCATTTTTAGTAGGAGTATCAATAGTATTAATAGTACTAGTTATTATTAAAGTAGTTCAGTTTGATACAGAATTAAATAGTATTAGAGCAGACCATGTGATTCTAGAAAACCTGTACTCGGGTTTCGTTGAGGAATTAGATAAAATCCTTAATGAAGGATTAGATGCTCTAGCAGATAAAGTTATAGAATTAGACGAAGATGTTCAAGAATTTAAAGAATGTTTTGAAGAGGACATTGAAGAAATCTACGGTGACATCGATGAATTAAAAGACTCAATAGAACTTTTAGAAGATAATAGCCATCCTCCTGTTTCAGAGGGAGGTTCTACTGAATTAAAAGCTCAAATTGAAAAGTTAAAAAAAGTATTTAAGAAAGCTATGAGGAAATAACAAATTGTTAATAACTTTTAAAAATAAGTGAGTCAGGATTTTCCTGGTTCACTTTTTTTGTTTATATTTACATATAACAAATAATATAAACATGATTAGAAAGAAACTACATAAACACCAAGGAGATCCAATCATTATAGATCTTACAGGTCCAGATGGAAATGCATTCGCATTATTAGCATACGCTAAAAGATTCTCACGGGATCTAGATAAACCATACGAAGAAATACAAGCTCAAATGATGAGTGGAGATTATGAAAATTTAATTAAAGTTTTTGATGACGCATTCGGAGACTTTGTAATACTAGAAAGATAAATTATGAAAGGAACTAAACACTACGAGGCATGGCCCTTAACTGAATCAAAACAATTCATTCAATCTTATTTGAATGGAGTTACTAAAATGGATCAATCAACTTTATGTAAACAAATAGCAGTAGATCTTGGTAGATCAACATCAGCTGTTAAGCTTAGGGTTCTAGAGGTTAGGAGAATACTTGATAGGACTAATGAATATCCTATTATAACTCCTAACATGGAAGAGGCTGTTGACTGGGCAGTAAATGAATTAGGATATTCAAAGAACAGAATTTTAAATTTATGCTAAAATAAATTAAAATAAATGCCCAAAAGTTTTTTTATATCAATAAAAAGGTTTATATTTACATATAACAAATAATTAAAAACAAATATTATGCTAGAACAATTTAGAGCCAGAATGGCAAAAGAAATGAAAGAATCAGGTTATACACCAGAGCCTAAATTTACACCAACTTTTAAAATGTCTCAATTAAGATTCATAGAAGTAGATGGCGTTGATATGGCCGACTATCCGGATTTTTGTGATGCGTTTGTCACCAGTGGAAGCGTTGTAACGTGGGACGATGAATGCCGGGATTTAACTGAAGATGAAATTGATTATATTAATGATGAACATCCTGAAATTGCTCAGAATGAAGCTCACGAATCACTCCACTAGAACTTTTAAAATAACTAAACTAAATATAAAATAATGAATTTTACTGAAATTACATTTAAAGCATCAGATATTAAATCAACAGGAACATTCTTATTAACCCCAGAGTATGTTGACGAGGTATCTATTGATTATATTAAAACATATTTACAAACATATTTAATAATGAACCCTCTAGGTGATGTAGTTGATAGGTTATGCATACAAAATCCAGATTATTGGCTAGGAATGTACGCTGGGGGCATAACTAAGGATATTAACTCTCTTTTAGATAATATTACAAGTGCAATCGCACTACATTCAGTAGATAAGTTTGAAGATCCTATGATGGCAACTGCATTTAATGCAGCTCAAATAGAAATGTGCAGTGCAAAAGATCTTAATACTATTATAGAAAACTCAATAATGTGTTGCGCCACTCAAGATTATTTTAATAAATTCGCGGATGAAGAAGATTATTCTGGAATATATGAGACAATAGACTAAACAAATTACAAATATAAAATATAATATGGGAAAAGCAAATTACGGATATTGTTGCATTAATCTAACACTACAAAAAGATCACGATATCAAAATAGGTAGATCTATGATCAAACGAACTTTTACTGCAAAGGGTATTAAATACGCTGGTGAATTAGCTGAAGCAAATATTCGTGATCTTGTTGAAATTATTAAATGGAATCATAAGAAAGGTATAAATGTATATCGTATGTCAAGTTCTATGTTTCCTTGGATGAGCGAGTATCAACTTACGGATTTACCTAACTGGAAAACAATATCTAATTTACTTAAGGGTGCAGGTACTCTTGTACAAAAATACAATCAACGTATAGGATTTCATCCTGGTCAATTTTGTGTTCTACCGAGTCCAACTCCTAAGACAGTAACTTCTGCTATTAGAGAATTAGATCAAGCTGCCTTTATATTAGACACTATGGGATTGCCAATTAATCACACATATTCTATGAACATTCACGTAGGCGGTTCGTATGGCGATAAGGATGCTGCAAAACAAAGGTTCGTTGATAACTTTAAACTACTATCTACATCTGCACAGGCTCGATTAGTTTTAGAAAATGACGATAAGCCTGCACAATACGGCGTAGAAGATCTTTATGAAATTTACGAAAAGACTAATATACCTATCACTTTCGATTATCACCATCACAGATGTTATGAGGATCCTATGTCTGAGGAAGATGCATTAAAATTATGTGCAACTACATGGCCAAAGGGCATTCGACAGCTGTGTCACTATTCTTCTTCTAAGAAATTAAACGAAGATGATTCAGTTATTCTAAGAGCGCATGCCGACTATGTATATGAAAAGATAGAAACATACGACATGGATATAGATATTGAACTAGAAGTTAAGGCAAAAGAATTAGCCCTACTTAAATATCGTAAAGAATATCTAGATGCCGTTTTATCTTAGATATATAATTAATGAAACACATTAAATTATTTGAACAGTTTATTACTGAAGCTGAAAAGGCTAAAGGGGACAGAGGTCCACTTAAAGGTAAGGCTGTAGAAACAGGAATCAAGAATAAATCAAAGGAAAGCGGAGTACCTTTACCTATTCTCAGAATTATAATGAGACGTGGAATGGACGCATGGAATAGTAGCCATCATCCTGGAATGACGCAGGAAGGATGGGGATATGCTAGGGTAAATGCATTTTTAGAAAAAGGAAAAGGAACTTGGGGAGGTGCTGACAAAGACGTTGCTAAAGAAGTTAGAGACGGAGGTCACGATAAAAAGTTACCATTCAAATCAAAGGAAGATTAACATG